>Ga0315315_10002607_pt1 | contig 16507 bp, 13 predicted proteins | sample M140m3416metaG_FD_203699 | JGI IMG/M metagenome (GOLD analysis project Ga0315315, IMG submission 203699) | Ammonia-oxidizing marine archaeal communities from Monterey Bay, California, United States - M1 40m 3416 | ecosystem: Environmental > Aquatic > Marine > Intertidal zone | place: USA... | reverse complement strand
CAATCGACTCGGCGTAACGCACTGCCACGACGATTGGGTCCGATTCGTTGATCAACCCTCCTGCTAGCCTCGGGTTGAATCCAGTGACACAGCTGAACGTGAGGCGGAAGCGATTGGAAAACGTCTCGTCCTCGAGCGTCGGAAATGCGAGCATCACGTGTGCAACGCCGCGATACACGTGTTGGTCAATTAGGTGCATTAGAGGCACCACTCCGCCAATGTCATTCGGATTGCCTTTGATCATGATCTTGCCATCCTCAGTTGCCATGGTCGCCACTTCGTCAAACATGTCCATGTCACCGTGGAATGACACGAGCGTGCGCAGCATAACGGCTGCGCGACCCATATAATGCGCGTTGGCGCGGCCCGACATCTCAGTTCCCCGGAGTCCAGAGCGCCATGCGATTACATTGGAGGAATGCAAGCTGGCTGCCATGATGTGCAGACAGCTCTTAATTACCGTGAGCGGCACGTTATAGTCAACCACGCGCATACAGACGAGCGAAGCCCCCATGAGCGCCGCCAAGATAATTCCTGGGTCACGCTCCGCTGAAGATTTGCCCGGTAAGCCTTTCAACATCGGCCGCTCGGGCCACGCGTCCTCTACCATAGTCACGCCCAGGCGTTTCATGGCCGCCACCTGGCCTTTGACGTAAAGGCCAAGGTCCGGCACAAAGCCACCGCCGCGCGAGGTGAACGTAATGGCGAGTGCCACCATAACGAGTATGCGCCCGTCAATCAGAGTAATCTGCGGGTAGCCCTCCGGTGGCAGCGGAATGCGCACCTGGTTGGCCTGGATGCGTGCCATCTTTTGTAAGCACGATTTAAGGGCACCAAAGCGCACATTAGACCCGCTCAGCACCCCGAACGCCGCCGCCACTTGATCCCTTGCCGTCTCTACATTGAGGTTTCCAAACATGGATACCGTGAGAGTCTGTCCATGCTCGTCCTTCACCTTGTACTTGCATGCGTCGCTCATGAGGTGAATCACTTCGGTGAAGACGACATCCGAAACATCCTGAGTGTTCAGCACAGGGCCTGATGGAGGCATGACTACACGCTTAAACGACCCGTCAGCCATCTCCACGTCATAATGTTCCTCTGCATGATCCGGTCCACAGAGGACGGCGGAAGCGTTGATGTAAATTTCGTCGGTTATCTTTGGGTTCACGCGCCCGGAGCTAGGTGCCTGCACCCACAGATACGGACGCAGCGCAAGATATCCAGGGCGGTTGCCGGCAGGATCGGCCTTCTGCGCACGGTCCAACTCAACACCAATCTGACCGGTGGTTAAAATTATGCCGTCGGCCTGCCACTGCAGCATCTTCTCGGAATGAGACCATGCACCAGTCTCTAAAATTCGCACCTTGACCACAGACTGACCAGGAACTTGTTGTGGGTTGCCTTTAAAGGGGCAAGACTGCTGCCAACCGAGAAGGCCTTCCCGCTCCTTCGGTTCTGAGTATGTCTCAAACTGGTCGATGAGCAGTTGTGCCTGCGGCGGCGCAACCCCAAACTTGGAAGCCAGTTTATTTGCCCAGCCAGCCCCACCAGGAGAATCCCATACTTTTCTGGCATACTCACGATCCTTCTCGTACGGAAGAATAGCACCATCAACCACCTTAAGTACAACTCCTTCTACCGATCTCCATGTTAAGTCGGTGGTCGTCGTGCGGATACCAGTGTCAGAACGGCGGATGCCCCTAATCTCGCCTCCGCTCTGGACACCCAATACGTTGACTGACCACCAATCGGCATACAGTTCATTTCCTGACTTGTCTCGAGGGCAATCGGGATTCAGTTCATTTCCTGCTCTGTTTCTTTTAGGTGCCATTATTGATGTAGAGCGAGATAAAGGCAGACGAGGTTCGGTGATAGTAAGTTTGGCCAAACAGGGAATGTTTTTTGAGGCGCCGATCGAGCACAGCTTGGCAACACGTGCAGGCAGTGCTGTAACTGGTGTTCCTTTGCCAACCTCTACAGAACTTGTGGGAACAGACATATCAACTCACAACAGTCTCTTCAAGGACTCTGCATATCGCATTTCTTTCAAATTGGTGCCATCTGGATGGAACTCGGCGACCGTTCCAGGGCCATCGTTGTAGGCTCAGACTTGGATTCGCCGTGAAAAGAGTACGTGTCATAATCGCGCCGGTCAGCGGTAAATTACGTGAAAATCCCCTATAGTCTAGTTTTGAGCCCCCACAGTCGGAAGCGCGCCGGTCGCGGGCGGCGGCGGGTGGCTTCTTCGCGCTCAAGACGGCCGCGCGCGAGCGACGTGCCGAGTGCAGCACGCACCGCGCCGAGGAGGTTGCGCAGGAGGCGCTTGTGGCGGCGGCTGGGGTTGGTTTGAGCTACTTTCAAAAGTTTTGAGGAGGAGGGTGTGTGGCCGGGGGTAGGTAAAAAGTGTTTCGTGTAAACTTTATCGACACCCTTTTCATCGATACCGTCTTCACAGTGACGGCGGCGATGTAGGCGGCACCGGCGGCTGTGGTGGTGCGACGCAACCAGGACAACCAGAACATACAGGGACCTCAGGGTACACGCCGTATTTGGTTTGAGCACACCGTTGGGAACAGAGATGGTAATATCTGCAGTGCGCGTACCAGCAAGAAGGCCCCTCGACTAGGCTGGGGATAAAGAAGCCCCCCGGCGCGTCACCCGTGTCGTCGTCGGGGGTCAACAAGGGACAATATCCCGGCGAGAGCGGTGGCTGTGGCGGCGGCGGCTGGGGTGGTGGCGGCCGCGGCCACAGCCAGAACGGCGGCGGCTGCGGCGGCCACGGCGGTAGAAATGGGAGTGGCGGCGGCAGCGGATAGAACAGCATTGGCGGCGGCGGCGGTGGCTGTGGCGGAAAAGGTGGTGGTGGCGAGGGCGACGGCGGTGCTGACGGCGGTGAGGGTGGCGGGCTTGGCGGCGGCGACGGCGGTGGCGGCAGTGTCGGCGGCGGCATTTCCGGCGGCGGTGACGTCGGAGGCGGTGGTGGCGACGGCGGTGCTGACGGCGGCGACACAACAACGGCGACGCTGAAGACGACCGTTACAGCGGCTGCCAGTGCCGCTGCGCTGGCGAAGATTTGACGTCGCGTCAATCTTCTTGCACCGGCGTCTGCACCAATGTTTGCCGTGCTCCGTGGTGTCACACCCTTGGACAAGAACACGCCAGTTTCTTGGTTCGCCGCAGACGCCGCCTTGCGCAACGACCCGAAGTTCCACTTGTCCACATTGCGACTGGCGTGATTGTCTTGGTTTAGCATTCCTAAACTTCGGTTGCAGAAGATATTGGTTGTTTTTTAGACGGGTGTTGGGACAAATGTGTTTGGGGAGAGGTGCCTTAACGATCGCCGCTACACTTGACCACAACAGTCTCTTCAAGGACTCTGCATATCGCATTTCTTTCAAATTGGTGCCATCTGGATGGAGCTCGGCGACCGTTCCAGGGCCATCGTTGTAGGCTCAGATTTGGATTCGCCGTGAAAAGAGTACGTGTCATAATCGCGCCGGTCAGCGGTAAATTACGTGAAAATCCCCTATAGTCTAGTTGGTTAGGATAACCCCCTTTCACGGGGTCGACCAGGGTTCGAGTCCCTGTGGGGGAAAAACTTACACCCTCTTTTGATGAACATCTTGATCTCAGCTCGGCACATTGGACATTTTAGGTTACGCTGCCGCACTCCTCGCACAGACATGCCTGTTCTGAAAAATCATAAGTTTCGTAACGGACAAGTCGGACAAAAAGTGGGTCAAGGTGGAACTTTGGCGGAAAAAAATCCGGGAAAAAATCTCCGCGTCGATCTCGCGGTCCGCATATGTCGGTTACATAACATATATTGCATGCAAATGCGAGATTAGTGCGGAGATTTTTTTCTGAAAAAAATTCCACCAAAGTTCCACCTTGACCCACTTTTTGTCCGACTTCCGTTACATTCTGCTATGTAACTTACATTAACTGTCGTAACGGACGAGTCGGACAAAAAGTGGGCCACGGTCAGTTTCCAGCACGAGAGTTTAATTCGGTGCGTTCAACCTCTACTCAGATGACTGTTGCCACGGGTATGCCCACCGCCGCTAGTGTAAAGCTGGCTCCCGTATCCGACTCGATTGAATATTCAACGTCCTGACGCCAACCTTGCTCCCAAACGCTAACGGATGGTGTACTGAGCTCGACGTTTACATCTTCTTGCTGATACCAAGCCATCAGCGGGAAGTGTCCTTTGACGTCGCCGTTTAGGAAGCGCATGACGCGTTCGGTGGGTATGAGTTCTTGTTGTGTGTACTGCAAGCATTCGACGTTGGAATTCACTTGTCGCCAGTCCTGGGTGCCAGGCTCACGCATGTAGCCATGCCATATAATCTTGTCGTCGCCAACTTCGTAAGTTCCAAAGACACATGCCAGAAGCTGGAACTTTACATGTGACGGAGTCTCCAAAACATTCCAGAGTGAAGTGCGGTCCAAGGTTGTTGGTATTTTTAGGGCGTCAGTTACAACGTAAAATTTGTTGAGCTCATAGTCATAGTCGGCACGGTTGATGCTTATTGCGAGTGTGTCGGGTAGCTCTCCAAGGCGCACGAACACGTCAGCCGCAATCTCACCCGCTGTTTCGTGGTGGTAACAGTTGTCTCCCTCGAGGCGTTCGACCGCCGCCCAATCTTTGAAAGAGTTTTCTAAGGTCGCCATGTTTTTCGCGATTAAGTTTATTTTGTAGGATTCTTCACGGTGAATTTTCTCACCGTAAAAATGACGCCTGAGCCAATGCGAAGGTGTGATGTGCGTGTAGAAAGCATGGCGGAAGCGCGGGTCATCGTCGCTTCCTTCAATGTTAAGAAGTTTGCGAGCAACGGAGCGAGCAATGTGTTCATTGGGGATAGGTGTTGGGTCTTGATTCAGCATTTAATTCGGGCGCCGACGATAGAGAAAAAATTCTACTGACCACGCGGGCACGGGCCTCGACGGACACAGAATTTAACGCACTTATCAATTTATCTTTGAACAAAAACCAACTTTCCTTCTTAATATCTTGGAGGTTGCTGCAAAGACCACACTCGGTGACAAGTTGACTCATGAACTATGCGCATTCGCATGAACTTTGAGTCAAAGAATTTTGGGTTTGGTCTTGCGTCGAAGTCGATGCCTGCTCGAATCGCTTCCATAGCTCTCAGATGCGCAATGTGTGGAGCGATCATGGGATGCGCGGCCTGTTGAACGATGACTGTCTCACATGCGGCTACATCCTTCTGTGTCTCACACAAAGCTGATTCCAACACATTGATTTGATTGTCCTTTTCATGCATTGACACGTATTTATTTTCACGTTCCTTTTCGAGGTAGTCAAGCTGTGCCACTAGGGTTCGTTCTTGCGTTTCCAAGAAGCTGATTCGAGAGTCCTTTTCCTGTAGAATTACATTTTGCTGTTCACGTTCCTCCTTGAGGTAGTCAATTTGGGCGTTTAGGGCACGCTCGTGCACTTCAAGGTTTACGACCAACTGCTCCAGTGCCGTTTGGTGTGACGATACGTAGTCAACATCGTCATGTTGGTAGTCTTCTTTGGTGGTAGGGTCGAGCTCCTCAATGGTTGTGAATACTTCCTTGCTGGCATTTGCAATCCTAAGGTAAATGTCTTCCTTGATGTCATGCTGGAGTTCGTCGGCAATTTCCATTATCTTTTTGATTGGTGCCTTTATGCGAATGCTGCGCTCCTTAAATAGTGCCGAAGTGGTCAAGGTATCCGCAGGTGAAACAGGGACATCATTCAATGTGTTGGCTATGTTACGCACTGGTCGCTCGGCGCTGCCCAGAACTGACCGTGACGATCCACGCGGCCGTTGTGCTCGACGAGGTGGACTCGAAAAGCGAATAGAGGTGCGTGTTGTTGGTGACGGCGTGCGTGTGTATCGACTCGTTGGTGGCGTCGTCGGCGTTTGAGGTGTAGGTGGTGTCTCTAATTCGTCCGCCCCAGCCAGTGCAGTTGCCGGTGGGTTTTCCATGGGCGTCACGGTGAAAGGCGGCTGTCCAAACGTTTGCGTGTACATGAAAGCACGCTCTTGACTCGTAAGTGTCTCTGTAGATCGCACCGCCGCCATTGCCGTTCCCCAGCGGGTCACCCAAGCCTCTTCCGTTGCCGGTCGGTTCTCCGTCCGCACGTGCACTGGAGTTGAGTCACGAGGGCGCGGTTCGTTGGCTTCTTCTAGTTCTTCCGTTGCATTTTCATCCTCTTCGTTCACTCTAAAATTCAAAACAGGCAACACACCATTTCTGCGCATGTGCCGAACATCGTGGGCAGGGATAGGTCGCAGAATGTTGTCCGGACCTTCAATGTACCAGTAATGTGTGTCTTCGCTAGTGCGGAGGGCTCGGATGCGTCTTGGGTCGATTTCACGATCAACATCGTTGTCGTTTTCGGGAGGCGCTTCGTCGTCATCCGAACGCATTTTTATTCTAATGAGGCGCCGATACAACGCTGGCAGAATTCGATGCGTTTTCTTTTTGTTTATGGGTAACTGGAGGATCCAAAGTTGGGCACAGTTTGTCTTTTAGCTCATCGGTAGACGTTAGCGGCGGCGGTGGAGGCCGCTCGCGTGACTGCGTCGACGGTGGACGGTTGGTGAATACGAACCCAGCATCGCCGCCGTTGACGTTACACGTTTTCACGCGATGCAAAACGATCGCGTTTCCTGAGCGACGGCCCTTTGGCGGCGTGGGTAGCATCGGTTGGGAAAACAAGAGTTTCAGGCGCCGATCAAACGTTATGTGATTTTTGGGCAAAATAAAAGTGCTACGATCACTCTTCACTTTTTATCTTGGTGCGAACAGTCTTCTGGAACTCGTTGATAGTTTCGTCAACTTTCTCCTTCGTGTAAAGATCTCTGAAATCTCTCTCGTCCAAGAAGTCTTCGAGTAGAGTCTCGAAATCCTCTTTCTCTATACCATCGATCAACCATACGACACCATCAAAGTTAGTAGTGTACTTCTCCCATTGCTTGCCATAATCGTTGGCAAGAACGGAAACCATTGGAAATTCCACTTCCATGTCGTAGCCAGCTCCTTCCCAGTCGCCTTCCGCAACGCCTGGATACTGAGGAAGCATTTCAACTGCATGCATATCCCAAAGGGATTGCAGTTGGTCAGAAACCACCGACTCAAGGAACGCATCCAGCTTCTCTTCTGGGACAACTCTTACATCAACTGCGAGGCGCCGGCGTTTTGCAGACATGTTTTGGTAGGTTCGGAGCGGAAAGTGGTTTTGTTGTGTCAGGGTGTGTGGACAAACGAACGTTTTCGTTTTGCCGCACGAGTTGACACCTTTGGTGCCGGTCCGTCGTTGAGGAAACCGGTTGAGTGCCGTAGAGTAGGTACCTTGCGCACTTTCCAATCGGTCCCAACGGCTTTCGTGCTTGGAATGAAGTAGTCACCGTGGTTAAGTGTGATGGAGATAGGGTCGCACACTGGAGCAGAGTTGAGGTACCACTGAAAGTGAATCGGTCGCATGTGGGAGTTTGTGCCTAATCGGTACAAAATTGTCCGACGTCGTTCGCCGTCGCCGTGCCAGCGAATGCCACACTTGTTTATGTCTGGGTAGTGCAAGATGCATGCCGAATTGACATGGTAGGGGTCTGCCAAGAACTTGTTGAGTACATCGTTTCTTGCTGCCTCAAGGAATGGCAGTGTCTTCCAAGCTAGCACTGAGTGAATGCCTGTGGAAGGGTTGCCCTGGCGTGATTCCTCGGCTACGAAAACGAGGTGACGCGAATGTGCGTTCTTGACTTTGCCTTGGAGCACAGCAAATTTGTCGTATCTTATTTCGTTGGCTACGTGCTGTAGAGAGTTAGTGGACAGACCAGGATCAGTTCCTCTTATGACGAGTGCACAAGCATCTTCAGAGTCTACTGGACAATGGGCGTTGAATTCTATGATCTCGGCACGTGCCGAACAATCTAATGCATTGATGGCGAGTGCACGCTCGCGCAAGAATGTGGTACTGTAGCCGGCAGGTGCCATGGTGCCGGTGCCAGTATTCGAGCTGTTTTGCGACTTGGCACAGTCACACATCAACACTGTAAAACTCTCCTGCCCGGTTTCCGTAGCCATTTTCAGGCGCCGACACCCTCGCTCCTGAGCACTCAAAGTGGCACTTTACACCTTTGGACCAAAAAACCAAAAGCGAACAGAAAGACTGGAGTTGGTTTTGTTGTATAATAAGACGGTGGCAACATGTATGTGATAAGTGACGCGATGACAGAGCCTGGCGAATTGGCCGCACTGACACGAAGCAGCGGCATAGAGGAGGACTATTATTTGTGGAAAAGTCGTGTAGATGGTTCTGATAGGCGTTTGACACGCATGATGATTTTGTTGAACACACTTGGTTTCGTGGCTCACCTCGCTGCCATCGTAGTTGCTGTTGTTGTTTCTGGTGAGCGCATCTCTATGAAATTGTCAATTTCCAAGTGGAATGTTGTTCTTAAGTCAGAATCGTTGACTGCGGGTAACTCAATAGACATATGGGACAACGTACTCGTCCACGCCTTCTACTTGCCGATCGGTTGGTGTGTTTTGGGAATTCATTTCATATCGTGTTTTTTCCATGCATTCGTCGCGTCCATGCTAATTGCGTCCCGTTGGGTGCCATGGACGTCAACTTTTTATCTGAAGGGGCTTTATTTATGCAGAGCTCCACTGCGTTGGCTTGAATACTCGTTGTCGGCAACTCTTATGATTGTTATCACGGTTGTTCTAATGGGAGTCCGCGAAATCACGAGCATTGCTTCGATCTCGTCGCTGTGCTTTGTCACGCAGCTATTCGGGTGGCTCACTGAAGTCCACTCGTCCGGACTGATCGACAGGACCGACATTGTGCGCGATCGAAAGGCGTTTTTTGGAAAATGTGGAACAAGATACGATTTCAGTTACAGATGGAAAAAGAATACGCTGACAGACCGTTTATTTTGGCATCATCTGGCAGGATACATTCCCTTCTTAATCATGTGGGGCCTAATTTTCTACACGTTTTACTTGTATCGCAATGCCCTCGGAGACCTGTATCCTAAATTTATGGACTACATAATTTGGGGAAGTATGGCCTTCTTCACACTTTTTGGCGTAACGCAGTTCTTGCAGCAATTTGATGATTTTGGTCCGTCATGGTATCCAATCGGTGAAGCCTCGTACGTAGCTCTGTCCTTCCTTGCTAAAGTCTGGCTGGGCGTTATTGTGACATTTCAACTGTTAGCCGAGGGCGCACAATTCGACGGCATCGTAGGTGCTCGATTTTGAGAGGTACGGCATGGCATGCATGAGCCAGTGAGAATTGACAACGGCGTCGCCGTGGGTGCGCAGCACAGGATCGCGCGTTAGTAGAGGTAAGAGAATGTGTAACTCAGGGGTGCGTAGATATCCGTCGGAAAGTAGGGTAGCAACATCGTCGTAAAGAATACGCCGCAGCAACCTGGGCACCGTCGCATCTCGTTGGCCATCAAAGAGCGACAGTCCAGTAATCATTTCATAAAGCAAGCACCCAAAGCTCCACCAGTCGACTCGACTGGTCGCAGGGGCTGCCGTCAACATTTCCGGGGCCATATACTCGGGGGTTCCAACGAGCGTATGCATACGCTCTTCAACTCCAATGGTACACGAGTCGAAGTTGCCAATCTTGGCACCCGAGCTCTCCACCACCACTATGCTCTCCGGCACGAGATTCCGGTGCACGACCTTATTCTCATGTAAATGGATCAACCCATTGGCAACGTCCAGGCCGAACCGCTTTGCCATGTCGACTCGTGAGGTGTACGGGCCTTGCATACCAAAAGCAATTGAATCAAGACCAATGCCTACGAACGATTCGTACGTCACAGTGCCTGTCACAGAGTCCACCTCAAGCAGCGTCCGGATATTGATGTGCGGTCTTAGGTCGTGTTGCATCAACCGCAGTTCGTTTAGAGCCTTTGTGGGTTCTAACGACCCAGAATCCACCATGTGATGAATCGATGTGATTTTGTTTTGATCGCCGACAAAGGTTAGCGGTCGCTAACGACCCAATTAGACGTTACTGAACTTTTATAACAACGTTATGAGTGATGATTTCGATAGCGTATTTCAATCTCTGTGTACAGATGTAGCGAGTGCGGTTCGCATGGAAGCCACTTTGTCAGGCAAGCCGATGTCTAAGTCGATCAAAACTCAATTGTCAAGATGCAGACATATTCGCCAGCCAGTTGAAATCTTAGAAAACGTTCTTGGCGAATGCAAGAAGAAGCGAAAACTGCTTCACAATGACGACGAACACACAGTTTCGGATGAACATCTTTCAAAAATGGCCAGATTTACGGACAAGTTTAAGTTGGCACCATACAAGAATTTTCTTCATTTTGTGCCGAGAATAGTGAACGTCGTAACACGTGAGTTACGTTTGAATCTCCAGCACGCGCGAATGTTGATTTGTCGTTTGAATTTGCAGTTGCGGAGGCGATACCAGCTGAAGGGTCGGGTATAAGTTTACCGCTGGATCTGGCCCGCATTGCTGCGAGGTGTCAAAACTCGTACTATGCTCCAAAAAAGTTCAGTGCTGTTCAATTGGCATACTCCGAGCCTCGCTGTCGTGTGTTGGTATTTCGTACGTTGCCTATCCAAAACTAGCACATATTTTACCGTTTGCTGAAATTGACCTTTTGTATATGCTTACTTTTGTCTTTGTAGACACTGGGCGACTTGTTGGAACCGGTAAACTATGACTGCACTAGCACCGTTGATTTTTCCACTTCTCGCTTAGCTTGGTGCGCGTTGGGTACAGGCACATCTGGGCCTGTCGCAGCCAGGCTTGCGCTTCTACATGCCCAGCGCCAACTATACGAAGATGCTCAGGTGTATATCCACGTCAGGAACTTTTCGGTGCGCACCTTGAGCTCAACGTTGTCGAAAAGTCGACTACACTTGGCAGTATTAACGTTCTGACAATGTTGTGGTTTCAGGTTATCAATATCGTCGGTGCGTTTAGTTTACAGGCAACGCTGAATTGTGAAGAGTTTGCAAATGTACATTCGTCGAGTGCCCACTACGACCCCAAGAGTTTTGTGGGACTTGCGTGGAGGCCAGCTGATGAAAGTATTTGCTGTGGTAAGTTTCAAGATTTGCTGATAATATTTGGTGTGTTCACCACGATTGTTTATTTGTTTTGTATGCACAGAAATATATGGCACTGGAAAGGCAAAGTAAGCTTGTTTGCCACTATTCAAATGAGACACTTGACCCATTCACTGGATTTATTGTTTGTACGCAGTCTTCCAGGTGCGACAGTCGAAAGAGATTTGCAAAGCTCACTCAGTCGCATGTTTCCAGAGCTGTTGCGATTTTCGTCATCGTCGAGATTGTTGGCATTGGTTCCGGAGAATATCCGCGACGTGCATCACAGAGAACCAAACAAAACATCCATACAAAACTCATCAACACTCGTCCAAAAAGAAAACATCGCATCGTCATCCAAAGTTGACCTATGGGAAGATTGGGACGATGCCGAACAACCATACGTAGGCCAAGACACAAAACCATATACTGACGACGAATATAGCGACGACGATGACGGACACTTATCGGACATGGGGTTTTGATACGTAGAACCTAAACGTGTTTTTGTCATATGGTAGTAATCTCACAAACATGCTAAGAGTCTGCACTGCTCGCTAAGACAGTAGTCTAACTGACTTTTAATCTCTATTACAAAAAAACAAACCACCTGCTTTTAAGTCGAGATGCCAGAGAACGCACCGCAGCCCCGCACCATTGCGCCCTCCAAGGAGGACGTGCTCTCCAACCTTGCATTCTTCTTTGGTGACCCCGTCGTCCCCGAGAAGCTCCGCGACTACTCGGAGCAGAATGCCATGACCTTCCACTTTCCTGGTAAGCCCGCTAAACCCTGCCCATACTATGCCCTGCACACACACACCACATCCGGATCGATGAAGTCTCGAGAAGAGAGGACAAAGCAAGCGCAAGCCAACCGCGTGAGAAACAAGCAGTTGGCCGACGAAGTCAAAGAGCGCGGTGGCTTTTTGTGCGTTGCCAAGTTGATGAACAAGGTTATCAGCAAAGTCAAATCCCGTGCCAAAGATCGCATCCGTGCATCTTCTTGGCAACGGAACAACAAGAGTCGCGTCAACGAGAAGAACCGCAAGTGGGCGCACAACAACCCCGACTCGGTTTCCAACAAACAGAAAGTCTACAAGGCTGAGAACAAGGAACTCATGCGATCGCGTGAGAAGGAGAAGTATCACTCGGACGATGCGTTTCGCCTCCGCTCCTGTTTGCGGGCCCGCCTTCGTCACTTCTTCAAACACATTGGCTCTGGAAAGCCAACCAAGACGGCTGGGCTAATTGGGTGCTCTTACGAGTTTCTCAAAGAGCATCTCGAAAGCCAACTTGATGAAGAAGAGTCGCTCGGGGACTACCAGATAGACCACATCTTTCCTCTGAGCATGTACACGAAAGAGGAGTTCTACAAGATGTCTCACTGGTCTAACCTCCAGCCTCTCAAGGCATTCGACAACAACAGCAAGCACAACAACTTCCCGTCAAAATCGGACGCTGTTAAAGTTCATCGAGAATATTGGCCGAATGCAGCAATCGGCCACTACGACTGAGATCCGGATGTGGCGATGAAGATACGATGGCCAAATGGCTGTCCGTTCTGAGCCTTACAGCACACACACCACTGGTCCCGTGCAAACTTCTTGCCCACTGACACGCTTGTTTTTGTTCTACCAACAGACGCGTACTACGGCCAGAACAAGTGCGCGCTAAATCTACCTTGAACTGCGTGCAGAATACACAGGATTCACAATGTACACTACTGACATTATGTGTGTTTACAACCTGCAGCAAGATCCGCGAGACTCTCAACAATCTCATCCTCAAGTCGCCGCAGGAGTGGCACACCCAGGTCGCCCTGCCGTTTGTCAAGATCGTCGGAACGGTACGCCATCTCCCCATGCCCCATGCCCATGCACATCATCACGAAATGTGTGATGACAATGATCATGTCTAACCTTGGTTGTGCTGCTGTACACAGACCGTGGAGTGGGACGAGTAAGCGCGCAACATCGACAACTAGAATGTCTTCCATCGTCGAAACTGGGCTCACTCTGTTGTTGTGTGTTTTCTCAGGATCCGCTTTGACGTCCGCCTACTGCAGAGGGTTCCATATGAAGGCGAGCAACAGCATGACATTGAACGCTTTAGTGTGATACACATGTGTCAGAATACTGACTCGTTTGTTTTGTGTAATAGGCATCTCTCGCATGAGCACTTCACTTCGCAGACGTCACAGAGATCGCGTTGTGCGGTAAGTTCAAGTTGCACCGAACCACGTTCCCAGCCAATGTATCACCCAACTGTGTCACTTACGACATCGGATCGTGTTTCTTCTTGTTCGCAGCCGCGGTATCGGCCTCACTATCGAGTCGGACGTGAGTGGCATCTTTATGAACGCCAGTGCCCATGACATCAACAAATCTATCTTGTGTTCAAAACTGACCTTTGTTGTTTGCCGTGCAGTTCTATGCAACCGAGGCTGGTCGCGCGCACTTTGCGGTGAGCTCAATGTCCATGTCGAACTGCAATCTCAAAGTGTGTACTATCTCGTTCTCACAACCCTGTCTCGTTCGTGCTTTTCGCCTACAGGATCAACTGACTTCCATCCGCTACTGCGTCCAGGAAACATGGTCCGCGTTCTATCCCTCACTAACTTACCTAAATGCACACTACACCACATGCACACAGTCTCTCTGTGGCGGCGCCAACTACATCGGTGCCCAAAGGGCTTGCCCAAACAAATCCGCTACAAACGTCATCATGTACCACATTCAAGTACTGCAAGCGCAAGGGTACCGCAAATGCGGAAGCGACGACCCCCCGTAAAAAGCAAACCAGTTGGGTTTCTTTGTGTGAACAAGATGATGAACAAGGTAATTGGAAAGGTTCTTACGAAAGCCAGAAATCGTGACGACAAGCGAAGGTGGCGTGCTGAAAACCCAGAGCTTTCAAAAGAACGGAACGATAACGCCCGAAAGAAGTTCTACAACGAAAGCAAACACAAGGTGCTTGGTTGGAACAAACAGTATCGTGCAGAGCACTACGACCAATATCTTTCCAATACTAGATTCTCGAGAAAGGAAAGGCGGAAGCATGACATTGTTTACGTCATCAAAGACCGGCTTCGCGCACGTCTATCTTCTGCACTGCGTCGAAAGAAAGCGGGGAAGATGGCCAATACTATGCGCTTAGTGGGATGCGATACCGAGTTCCTAAGCAACCACCTTTGCGAACTCACAAATGAAAAGGAGATTGATCACATCTTCCCGTTTCAATATTACAACTTGGAAGATGTCAGTCAGCAGCAAAATGTCATGAACTACATGAATCTCCAGATTCTAACTTTGCAAGAGAATGGAGACAAATCTTCGAAACTTCCTACGAAGGCAATGGCTTGCAAGGTTCCTAGACACTTATGGCCTCCTGGCATCACCGAGGACATGCTGCCGGATATCTTCCCAGGCTGGTCGACGCCGCTGCGGATGTGATTTCGTCGTGTTGGCAATGATGATACACGCCCCGAGCCACACACAATGTGGCGATGAAGGGCATCTGAGCCGCCACAGAGAGACACACACAGCACACAACTCCCGTGAATCCTCACTGCTTCAATGACTGACGCTTGTGTTCTTTGCCACGCGACAATAACAACAACAGCAACTTCGACGCCATCTTCGCCTACCTCACCTGCGGGAACGTGAGTTTATACGCCGAACGCCACTTGCATACCCCTGCTCCCTTGTGGCCATTGTTGACTTGTGTCATGTCGCATTTCGTTGTGTTCTTTAACTACAGTACGATTTCCGCTACGACCTCCAGAAGGGTCTCCGCCCGCAGCGCTCCGTCCGCAACGCCATGGCCCACGAAATCAACCTCTATGGGATCGTCCAGAAGGATGTAAGCTAGCATTACACGAATTACACACACACTTTGACCTACACATTATGCAATCATACTCTAACCACGTCGTCGTTGTGTTGTACAGCAAATGGGCCTTGACAAGGCGATCGAGGAGACGAAGTACCGCATGAGTGCGGTTGCCACGATCTAACCTAACAATGTTTTCATTGACAACCACTGTACTGACAAACTGATGTTGTATCTCGCAGGCCGCTACTCCGTCACGCCCAACATGTTGGTGATCCCCCCTCAGATGTCGCTGTACATGTCGCTCGCTCCGGAGCAGAAGCTGACGTACCCGCTTGCTGGCCCGGCGGGTCCGGAGGCGTTCAACGGGGGCGTTGAGGGCTTCGAGGCCAAGTCCTTCCGCGGCCTCGGTGTCTTCACTTCGACGCCCTACGAAACTTCGGATGACCAAGATTCGGTCCAGATGCTTCAGCGCTCGACGCAGGTCGGCGAGTTTTACCGCATGTCGCCCCCCGCAGTTTACGATGCCTCGCAGCGCCTTCCCTCGTGGTACATGGACATCATGATCTACGACGAGGAGTCGGACCGTCACGTGCACATCACTTTCCGACAGGCAATGCGTGCTACGTGCTACGGTCACCCCGACGGCCCCAAGGGCGACATTTTCAAGCTCAAAGAAGCACTCGCCAATGCAACCACCGCCAAAAACATTTCTGACTCCGCCGACGCGATGGGGTACAACGGGGGGGTGCAGAGGGCGTGGGCAAAAGACACACTGAGTGATCTGCTAACTGCGGTTGAAGTTGAGGGAGATGCGAAGGACGACAAGGCTGAACAAAAACTCGCCGATCACATTATCGATGCAGTCGAAGCCGGTATTTGGATGCCCGTTGAGATCGTCATCGCGCGTCCCTTCATCGAGCACCTCATGCTCTCGGCCGTCGTTGCGGTCGCCGGCCGCGACACGGGCGCGACGCTCTTTGGCCCGGCCGACATGTGAGTAACTTGAAGTTCGAACTCATACTCATTCATGCTGTCCGGTGTGCACTTTGACATCACTCGTGTTTGTTTCGCAGGCAAATCTCGGCCAACACTTCGGTGAAGACGATCGAGGGTCACTGTGAGCAGCGCACTCTTCTCCTCGCACCCTTCCCACGCCTTGCTCGATCCCAATGCTCATGCTTTCCCACCCTCGCTTGTCAGACACTTGTCATACCAAGTCGGTGATCACCAAGCCGCAGAACGTGTGTGTCATGCGCGACGTCATGTGCTCGGGCTACATCGCGGGTGGCAACACTCGCTTCTTCGGTGCGAACCTGCAGACCGGTGTCTTCGATGCGACTGGCAATCCGTCGGCGGTCAGATCGCAGATGTCGTCTCGTCTGACCTTTGAGGACGACAGCAGTGGAGACTATGGGTCGATGCTGGCATTTGGTGCCCCTTACGGCGACGGTGCAAAGCGTGATCAGGTTATTTCGATTACATCGCGCCTTCTTCCGTGGGAGGTCTCTAAGGAGGAAAAGAACTATTTCCCGGGTGGTCAGGATAACTTCGAAAAGGTCAA
>Ga0315315_10002605_pt1 | contig 16516 bp, 10 predicted proteins | sample M140m3416metaG_FD_203699 | JGI IMG/M metagenome (GOLD analysis project Ga0315315, IMG submission 203699) | Ammonia-oxidizing marine archaeal communities from Monterey Bay, California, United States - M1 40m 3416 | ecosystem: Environmental > Aquatic > Marine > Intertidal zone | place: USA... | reverse complement strand
AAAATTAATGAAATGACGGAAGAGGGTAAATATATAGTTAAAGGAAAGCCGAATGATGCAGGTGTTTCAAAACAAATGGCTACTTATGGAATATCCGATATTATTATTAATTTAGCAGTAGGTGTAAGTTATCTTTGGACTCCTTCTTTGTGGGATGCTTGTGCTGAACATCTTTTTACCCACCAAACTTCATCATCTGCATCTTGGAGAGTTTGGTTGAAAGAGGCAATAAAGCAAGGAGATTTCAAAATGACTAAATTATTTAAATCTCTTCTCCTTGCAGAATCTAAAAAGGAATTAGGAGAATTAGGCTATCCTGCAATTAGTGAGGATTTAGTTGCGAAAATGTGCTACAATTTAATGCCCATATTAGGCCAATTAAGAGCCGTAGGTTCTGGACCCGCAGAAGCAATTGATAGTTGGTTCTTTAAAAATCCAGAATTTGTTGCGGAATTAGAACATCATGTAAAAATGTTAAGTTATGAAATTAACAACTATGACCAAGAAAGGGTAAAAGCACAACAAGCACAATCAGAAATGCCACTACCCCCTCCATATTATAATGCTTCAAAAGGTGGATTCCTTAATCAAATCATAAATAGCCTTCAAAATATGTTCTTCATCACATTGGAAACCTATATGAATCCTCCTTTGGCTAATTCTCCTGCTACCTATATCAAAAATTACAATGATTTCAAACCTATTAGAGAGGCTTATAATAAAAGAGCAAATCAATTAAGAAAGAATGCCCCTTACATTCAAACCAAAGAAGGTGGGGCTAATTTAACACCTAATTTACAACAAGTTGCAAACATAAGAGATAATCAATAATGAAAGAGATTAGTTAAAACTCCCTCTTTAATTATCATAATCTTTATATATCCGTTCTTGAAAATTAAAAACATGGCTGGAAAAGGGAAGATTACCCATAGGTTAATCAAAAAGGATGACACAATCTATCCAGACAATCCTGCTTATGAATTTCCTAAATCATCTGGTTTAACTAAGGGTTCATCATCAGAAGATAAGGCTCAATGGTGGGCTAAAGAAATTAAAAAGCAATTTAGAGTGTTTAAACATAGCAAATATTCTAATATTTACAATAATGGATATTCAAGAGATACTGAAACAGTCCCTCTAAGAGAAGATATTGTTGAACAATTATATCCTTCTTGTTTGCATAGAATTAAAAATTACTCTTCTAAAAAGAATGGTGGTTGGAAGGTTTTTGAACAGATTGCAGGTTTTTATGAAATCAATATTACTGATGAAAAAGTAATTATGAAGCGACTTGAAACATTAGGCTTATTTACTGATGTTTTAAATCAAGATGTTTTTCTTAAAAATAATGACCCTGCAACGGGTAAGCCCGCTAAGACAAGAGTTAATCCTGCAACGGGAAAAATGGAAGGGCTTGAATATAGTTTTCCGTTTGGAATTGATAGAACCGATAAAGTCCACTATACTGTAATGGAAGTTGAAAGAGTTATTGATGCTAAAGAAACAAAGAAACTTTTGAATAAATTTCTAAGACAAACAATTTCAGATAGTGGTAAGGCAAGTGTTCCTAATGAAAAGGCCATACTTGGTAAGGTTATGGCTAATTACTCCCCTTTAAGAAAAAGTTTCCAAGATGTTAGAAACATAGCAATCCCGATTCTTGCAGATATTGAAGATGAAATTAAAGATGGAAACCTTGATAGATTAAATGAGGTTTTAGAAACTTTGCCCGATGCAAAATTAGATAATATTATGAGTGAGGGAGCATTAACAGAAGTTGCTAAAACGATTGGAGTTTCTGAAATTATTGCAAGAGTAAAAGATGACAATAATAAAACCTTGCTAAGAGCATATAAACCCCCTTCTGAAAAAACCAAAGCAGGTTCAAGATGGCCTAAAGGAAAGGGTGGTAAATATATTATTCAAATCAGCCAACAACCACTTCACTCTCTAACGAAGTCCACAGGAAGGACTTGGGATTCAACTTCTTGTGAATCAATGTATGGTAGTTATAGGTCTGGAAATTGGTCAGATATTAAACAAGGAAATGCAATGATTTGGGTTTATAAACCTAAAGATGTTAAACATTCAACCGATTCAGAAGGTAATATTAATAGTGTTGATATTGACCCTCTATATAATTACGAAGCAAATGGCAGAATTATTATGCGGTGGGGTAATGGAATTGTTAATGGTGCAGATGATGGTATTGATATTGGTGTTGAGTATGATACATATTATACTAAACCAGATGGAACACCTGCTAAAAAAGCACCTTGGGGTTTAAACATGATTAAGGCTTTGGGTATGTTGCTTAAAGATAATGGTTTTTACAGATATGGGGCAGGAAAAACCGATGTTTGTAAAACTCCCTATAAATACGAGGGATATTCAGATAAATCTGGTGGAAGAACCGTCATTACTTATGATTCAATCGGATTAAAAACGGGTGGTGGACAACAGGCTATTGAATTAGAAGATGAAGAGGCTATGTATGTAAGAATGGCTTCCGATGTTAAAATTTCATACAATACAGTAGGTATTTTATTGGAAGAGGGTGGTCAAGCAATTCTTAGAGCATTAGCACAAAACCCCGTTATTTGGAATTATCCACGAAGTATTAGGAGATTCGTTGAAGAATTAAGATTTATTAATGATATTGAACAAAGAAAGACAATTCTTAGATTACTGATTGGAGGGGAATTGGCTAAAATCTCAACCGCAGAAACCGAAAGAATTTTTGTTGATGTTGCTGAAAATATTGCATTTTATGATTCAAAATATGATGATTACAGGGCATATAAAGATAATAACTCATTAGTTAGAGATTTACTTACTCACGCTAATTCATCAACCAATATACACCTTACTTTGTTTGCAAATCATCCCGGTTTTAAAGTTGGTGCAAATGACGCAGGAATAAGAAGCAATCAAAAAATCGGAAGTATCATTGAAATACATTACCTAAGTCTATTGTATGCTCTTGAAAATAATTCAGACTACGGCACTACAAATGTTAAAAGAAAGGTTTGTAATGCGCCAAAGCCTATTTTAGAGAGAATTGTTAAAAATATGATTAAAGGTCCTCATAATTGTATGTATTTCAAAAAGACAAAGGCAAATACTGAAAGATTGTTAGCAAGACAAGCCCTCAAGTTGAGAGATTACTTAGGTAAGCCCTTAAGTAATGAGGTGAAGAATAGGTTTAAAGATAAGGATATTACAAACAATATCAATCAAAAAATTGCATATCAAGAATGGGTTTCTTCTATGAGAAGGCTATTATTTTCACCTAATTTGACTAAAAAGGATTACCTATTATTATTAAAGGCATTTAGAGATTTTGTTTGGTCTGATGCTCTTTTCCAAGAATACAGAAAGAAACATGGCAAAGATTATTCACACTTTAGAATGTGGCTGATGGGTCAAACCCCATCTGGAAAAAGAGAAACTATTATTTCTTCTGTTTTTAGGCAACAATTGACTCAACTTATGAATGATATTGAAATGTCTATTTGCATTCCTGTTCAATATGCAACAGATTATGGTATTGGGAAAAAAACTATTAAAAATGGATATTTAGGTTTGCAAAATATTGCATACATTGAATCTGAATCTGATTTTGACCGACAAAATGTTGAATCAATTAAATACGCTTTAGATTCTGGTTGTAATAAAATGATTCAACCATACCAAACGAATAAAGAGGACTTTACCCTTAAAACTCCAAATTATCCAGAAAGTGCTTTGTGGGAAAATATTAGAAGTGTTACAGTTTTCAATTGGCTTTACACAAATTGTGGAGTGATTACTGATAAGGTTCTCAAATCTTATGATGTTGAAGCATACGGTATGCCCTTTAAACAATTTTTATTCAAAACAGTTGATAGAAAGAATATTGATGTAGCCGAAAGAGATATGTATATTACTGAAAAGAGATTTACAGAAACTTTGAAGCGATTACCAAAAGATTCAATGGAACAACTATTGACTTATGATTTTATCAATTCAAAAGGTAATTTGTCTGAAAGAGATGTAATTCCTCCTGCGGCTATGCGATATATTTTAGGTAATAAAGAATTGGTTTGGGGTCTTGGATGGGGTGAAGTCGCAAGTTGGATTATTGAACCCAAAGCATTCATTTACTTTGAAAATATGGTTATGCAATCTGCCTTGAAGAAACTTTACAAAAAAGGAATTAGGAAACCTACATTTTCTAAATTACCATCTAAAATGAGTGAAAGATACAAGGTTTTGAATGACAATACAGAACACATTTATATTTTGAATCAAGTAGCAAGGGGATTATCTAAAAATATTTACACCCCTCAAAGCCTTCAAATGAGATTAATGCTTCCTGCTGATTTTAGTAGTTATGGTATGAAGTGGTCTTTAATTTCAGACACTTATGAGGGTGATTATGATGAGGTTTTAAATCTTGTAATTAATAATTTTGCAAACAATATGTCATTAAGCGTTTCTGGTTGGAGATATTTGTTTGAAACCCATCCAACATATAGAAAGGTTTTGTTTTCAAATCCTTGCTTTTCAGATGTAATTGATAGTGGTTTTGATTGGAAACAATACATTAATGAATATCACTTGGAAATGTTAGGGAATGTATCTTTGTCTATTGCACAAAACGATATTATTGTTAAAACAATTATGGATATATTATCTATTAATGTTAATCAAGATGTAAATAGAATTGATAGACTAATGAATGATGCTAATTTATATACGACCCTTGGGATGAATTCACCGAAACAAATTAGAGATTATATTCAAGCATTCATTATGAATAGTGGAGATTGGTTGGAATATTGGAGAGGTGGAACATACAAAGGTGCTATGAAACTTCCGTTAAATAATTCTATGTTTTATAATAAAGACGGTCAAAGAGAGGCGATTGCTGATAAGGCTTTGCCTGTTTTAGACAGACCTCATTATATCTTAAAATTTGGAATAAGAGAATCTGAACGAGTAAAAATGGTTCAAGAGGATTATGAAGAAGATGGGGAAATTTTACAACGACAGGTTGAAAAACAAATAAAAAAGAATGAGGTAATTTCTTCTTCATTATTGTTTGTTAAGAGTATTGTTAAGAAAAGAAAATATTATACTGTTGAAGGAACAGAAATAATTTATGATGGAGAAACAGGAGATTTGACTAAAAAGGTATTTAAAAAATCAACAACTCTTGAAGATTTATATTCATTTATTCCAGAATCCGAAAGGTCAGATGAAAAAATCAACTTCAAAGGAAATCCTGCTAAATGGAAAGACGGTATTGTGCTTGTTTTCGCAGATTCAGAAACTTATCAAGAGCAACAAGAAATTCCTGCTTGGAGAAATACTTGGGATAAAAATAATATGAACAAATTTTTGAAATCTGTTGTTGAATCTATAAATACTTCTGATGAAACAATTTTATCCCTTGCTAATAATCCTAAATTTATCAAAGAAACGGGAATTAATTCACCTCAAAGAACAGGAGATATGGCTAAGTTTAGTAAGAAGAAGTTGTTGAATTATATTGATGAAAATGAGAGGTGGACTCCAATGATTATTAACACATTAATTGATGATTTATTAAATCCAGACCAATCATTTTACATTACAAGATACCGAAACATCATGCCTACTGAAACTATTATCAACTTAACATTGTTAGAAAATGATGAACAAATTAGAGAAAAATACAGACAATTAAACATGGGCTATATTCAACAAATCCAATATTGGATTTTAAATGGATATGGTCATCTTCCAAATGAACCAGAAAAGCAAATTGATATTTCTTATGTTTATTACATGATTGATTGGCCTTATGCTAACAATGATACTCAAAGAATGGCGGCTTCAATTAGGGATAGAAGATTAGAAGAATTCTTAATTTATCAAGACCGATATGGTGCTGATGCAGATGGTGATGAGGTTATGGAAGCAGAATCTAACAACAGAATCTTTAATATAGTTAAAAGGATGGTGAAATAGGTATGGCTCGGATATATTTAACTCCCGATGGTAAGGAATTTGGGAAAAGAGATGAAGCCGTTATCCACATGAATGATAATAATATCCCCGGTGCGCCCATCGTTGTAATAGAGGATAAAAAGGCTAAGAAAGCAACTAAAACTACTTCTAAATCTAAGGGTGTTTCTAATTATTCAAGCAAAAATAAAAAGCCATTTAAATGTAATGCATCCGGTTGTAAATATGAAGGTAAAACTGAACAAGCATGGATGAGTCATGCTAAATCTAAGGGTCATTATAAAGATGGATATGGTAAAACTAACGAGAGTGGGACTAAAACCATATACAAACCAAGGGCAAGTGCTAAATCAACTGCATTGGCAACTACTACTAAACCTACAAAAAGTAAGAAAGTTGATGACAAACCAAAAGATGCAAGGGGTGAAGTCAAAATCCAATTAGAGGATAATTTTGAAAAGAAATATGGGAGAGATTATGATGTATTTATTAGAATTACAGATGATTTTTATAATTTAATTAAAGACAAACTCCCCGAAGGGATTACTTATCACAAACCAGATGATAACCACTTAATATTTATTCCAAAAGGTAAATACAAAGAGTTTGACTTTTTGATGTATCTCCATGATGAGGTTGAAATTGAAATGGAAATTAGAGATATGCTCTATGCTCTATCTCAATTCCAAGCAAACAAAGCAGAAGATGAAAATATTGTCTTAGAATGTTGGGATATTGGAGAATACCGAAAAGAAAACATTACAGGAATTACTGATATTGGAGGTTGTTTAAAGGTTGATGTTAGAGGTAATTCTGAAAAGATACCCTCTCAAGCCGTGATTGATATTTTATCTAAGTTTGATGCAAAGAGTAAATTGGCTTGCGTAGGAGGTTCATGGATATACACTTACAAAAGACCAACACCACAAACTGCTAACCGAGGCGTTAGAGATAACAACCCCACAGGAAGTAAGGGTAGTAAATTTTCTGGTAAGGGTGGGACAGGCAAACAAAGAGGTGGAATGAGAGGTGGAAGGCAATCTTCTCTTGATGAGGATGATTGGAGATATAGACACAATAGAGGGCATGGTAGTTTTATGTATATGGCCGAAGAAGAAGATATTGTAAATGAGGTATTTGAAGCACAATCTTATTCATCTGGTTCAAGTTGGAACAGTAGCGTTCCCAAGTCCTCATACTCAAGAAATCCTACATGGCATCCTGTTTATGGTGTCGCAAAAGGGATGATTATTATTGATAGAGTCGTGGATTACATTGAAACTTATTACCCTCAAGTTTAGGATAAATAAGTGTAATAAATAAACCCCTTCATCGGTTGGTTTAACAAGTATTATATAGTTGTTCGCAAGATAATTAGAAAGCAATAGGAGGACAAAAAATGTATGAGCCAAAAGATTTCGCAGACACAATTTTTAAACAAAGATATGCTATCAATGATAGTGAACATTGGGAGGATGCTTGTAAAAGAGTAGCCAATCATGTAGCCCAAGCCGAAAACGGAAAAAGAGATTATTGGTCTGAAAGGTTCACTACTGCTTTAGTGAGTAATAGATTTATTCCGGGTGGGAGAATTTGGTATGGTTCTGGTAGGGCTAAGGGTCAATTATTAAATTGTTTTGTAATTCCTACGGAAGATTCAAGAGAAGGATGGGCTAAAACTGTTTCAGATATGTTGATTATTAGTGGAACAGGGGGAGGTGTAGGGATTAATTATTCTCCAATTAGACCAAGAGGCGTTCCAATTAGAGGAACAGGTGGTGAATCCACAGGTGCAGTTTCTCTTATGCAAGTAGTTAATGAAGTCGGAGAAGTTATTAAAGCAGGTGGTGGGAGAAGAACGGCTTTAATGCAATGTTTAAGATATGACCACCCAGATATTATTGAGTTTCTTGAAGAAAAGTTTAACAAAGTTTCTATTGGAGAAGAAACTATCACTCAAGAATTAAAAAATGCATTTCCAAATTTACCTCATTCAGATGTTAAAGAATTAACAGAAATGTTTTCGCAAGATAATTCTGAAATCTATGAAAAATTAATTAAAAATCAATTAGACCAAAAACTTAAAAACTCAAATGTTTCAGTTTTAGTTGATAATGATTTCTTTGAAAAGGTTAAAAATGATGAAGATATTATTTTTGAATGGAGGAATAAAGAATTGAGCAGAATTCCTGCTAAAGATATTTGGAACATGATTGTTCATAATTCTTGGGAATCTGGAGAACCCGGAATCCTTAATGAAGGGCTTGCTAATCAAATGAACAATATTTGGTATCACACCCCTCTAATTAGCACAAACCCTTGTGGCGAAATTTGGTTGGAGCCATATGGTTGTTGCGACTTAGGGGCTATTAATCTTTCACAAATGCTTCTTGATGATTCATCAGATATTAATTGGGATTTACTTGCAGACACCGTTATTTTAGGAGTTAGGTTCTTAGACAATGTATTAGATGTGAATAATTACCCGACTATGGAAATTGAAAAGAATTGCCATACAGTTAGAAGGATTGGATTGGGAGTTATGGGGCTTGGGCATTGTTTAATTAAATTAGGACTTAAATATAATAGTGCAGAAGGTAGGAAAAAGGTTGAACAAATTTTTAACTTTATTAAAAAGGGGGCTTATGAAGCATCAACTTATCTTGCAGTTGAAAGAGGACCATTCCCTGCTTTCAAGAGTCAAGAGTTTTTGGATTCTGGATTCTGTAAAACACTACAAAAGGGTTTAAGAAAGAAAATTAGAGAATATGGTATCCGAAATTGTGCATTATTAACAATTGCACCAACAGGCACTACAAGTATTGTTTCTGCTACTTCAAGTGGAATTGAACCCGTATTCGCTCCCGGTTATGAACGACTTTATTATGCTAATTCAGAAGATTCAAATGAAAGAGTTTTAAAGCAAGAAATCGTTATTGACCCTCTATTTGAATCTCTTTGGGCATCGGGTGTTGATTTAAAATCATTTGTATCTGCACACGAAATTTCTGTTGAGGACCATATGAGGATGCAAGTATGTGTTCAAAAGCATATTGATAATGCAGTTTCAAAAACAATTAATATCCCTCACGATTATGATATTGAAAAATATGGTAATGTTTTATTGAAATATGCTCCAATGATGAAAGGCACAACCGTTTATAGGTCTGGTTCAAGAGGTAATGAACCTTTAACTCCAATTACTGTTGAGCAAGCGGTTGAATATCTTGAAAACAAAAAGGATTCGCTTGTCATAGGTGCGGCTCAAAGCGATTGCCCAAGTGGAGTGTGTGAGATTTCAGATATTCCTGCTGATGAATGAGGTGAAGTTTTGAAATCATTAAAAGATGAATCTTACCTTCTTGGTAAAAGTTGGGGGTTTGAAGCCGCTAATTATGCTTTTGATAAATACAAAGAGGTTATTGAGGGTGCTGAAAAATATTCTGATTTAAATAATTTAATGAATGATTTTTGGAATGATTTTATGGAACACATGGGTTATGCTATTCAAGCATATTCTATTCCCGATTTAAAGATGGGTTGGTATGAAGGATTTTATGATGTAGTTTTTCCACTAAGAAAATACGCATGAGGATTCAAAAGGATTAAATAGTTGAAATTAAGAGTTAGTAAAATGAATCTTAAAATTACAAACGGGGCTAAACGAGTCCTTTCCAGAAATGTCCAATTTTCAAATAATGTATATAACGCATTAGAAGATATTGAAGTTGTATTAGACCAAACATTTTTCAAGGGAAATGTAGTATTAGAAGAAGGTTGTGAAAAACTTTGCTTAAATCTAAATTCTAAAAGGTGGATGAATGATTCTTGTGTTTTTGATTTGTTTGAACAAATAAATTTTATCATCAGATGCAATCTTGAATTAAATCTTCCACTCAAGTTAAACGGCAAAATCTTTAGATAGTCGTTTTTTTCAAGTAAATCTATGTTAAACATTTCATTAATTGAAGATGTAATCTTTGAATCACTTATTGAACATATTGATTTAAAAGATATTGAGTTAGAAAATTATGAAATAGATTCAGATTCTAAAACTTATTTTATAGATTATAATGTTTGCTTACCAGAATATATTTCATACGAATCAACGCAATACTTTGAAATAGAAATAACAAACAATTTACTTTCAATGATTGATATTGAAAGAGATTACGAAATTGATTTAAAATTGCGGTGGATAGTAAAACATTAAATATCAAACCATCATTATTAAAAATATAGGTGGTGATTTTATAGATTTTCAAGCAGATACTATGAAAAGAATCCCTAAACCTAAAAAAACCTATCAAGGAAGTTTAGAAAATGAGATTAAAAGGATAACACCTACGAAATCAACAGTTTATAAAGAAGTTTTGAGTATCTTTAAAGCGTTTTCTGAAACTCAAACAGACATATTTTTGGTAGGTGGAGCCGTAAGAGATATGATTAAATACAAAAAAGTTAATGATTTTGATTTTATAACTCCTATGCTACCTTTTGAAATAGAGCAAATATTGATTGAATTAGGTTTTGAAAACATTAATAATGGTTTTAATAAATATTCCATGAAAGAAGGTGAAGTAGCGATTACTTCTCAATATTCAAAAAATGAAGAATTAAAGAATGGTCTAATAAAGGATAATAAATTTGTGGTTGAAGGGTATAGGCCACTCGTATCTGCGACTAAAACAGTTGATGGTAAAAAATGGAAATTTGAAATTTCAACTTATTCTAAATATTTACCTCCTATTGTAAAAGAATCTAAAACTACTCCCGTTTATGAAATATATAACAGAATAGTTGATGAAATAATGAACAAAGATTTTACTATCAACTCTTTGATAATGGATGATAGAGGATACATATATGATTATTTTCAAGGCAAGTGGGACATTCATTCAAATATTCTAAAGACAGTAGGCAATCCAATTGATAAATTTGAAGAAGAACCACGAATGATGTTGAGGGCAATTGAGTTTGAAATGAATAGAGGTTATAAACTTGATGCAGATACTAAAAAGGCATTAAAAGAAGTGGTTTTTGAAGGCAAAGTTGAAATGAGTCCTAATGTTAAAAGTGCGGCTTTAAGAAATATATTGAGTAATGAAGATGGATTTATAAAATTGCACCAATATGGCGTAATTAACGATTTACTTTCACACCATTCTGGAAGCATTACTGATAAAGAGGCTAAAAAATATAATTCTTTGTGTAATAATTTTAATAAAATTAGTAAATTAGAAAAAAGTGGAATCATGGCATTGTTTAGGTATCTTCTTTCAAAACACATCACTTATAATTCTAAAAGTAAGAGTATTAAAAAGAGCGTCAAAAAATATGGTGTAAGTCCAGAAATTGCCGCATTGGTAAGTTATAATAGACCTTTTAGATTAAAAGATAATGCTATTTTTAAAAATATGAAAATGTATTCTGCTATTAAATCTTTAATGGAGGGAAAGGATGCAGGTTGGAGTTATGTTTTAAACTCAAGAAAGGAAATTAATGCAATTGCTGAAACATTTAATCCTAAAAAGGAAAAAGAACAAATTTATAAATTAATTAATACTTCATTCATTCCCAATTTTATCTGTATTTCTTTACTAAATGGCCTTAAACTTCCTACAATTAAAAAAAGAGTTGCACTATATGAAAAATCATTCTCTAAAAAATACGATTATTATTTTAATAGTTTTGAAAAGGCAACCAAACATCTTGAAATATGTTATGGGATTAATAGTAAAAGGTCTAAACCATTAGTAAGAAATGCAATTACAAAGGCTATTTTATCTAAGGATTTTATATCATGGAAAAAAATACTATCTGAATTGTCTGAAAAGATGGATACTGCCAACAACATATTAGATATTGCAGGTTTAGGTTCTGGAGAATTTGCGAACAAGAAAGATTCAGAATTTACGATGGAGCATTTGATTCATCATTATGTAGCCCCTAATATTAAAAAGGAAATTCATAAAGTTGTAGCAACTGATAATCACAAATTAATTTCCTCCTATAATGATTTTAAAAAGAATGTTTCTGCTGAAATTGCAACTGAATCTGGTAAGAAATTTTATGAGGAATTACAAAATGATGTTGAAAAGTTATTGATTATTAACAATGATACAAAATCAGTTTCTAAGATTGCACAAGAAATAACGACAAAATATCCAAAGGTTTTTAATGAAATAATCTTGGAAGATTCACCCTTTATCTATAATAGTAAAGGTATTGAAGATTATAGAGGAATGGTATATTCTAAATTAAATCAATTTGAACAGAAAAAGTTGTTAGATTTAAGAGATGAATATTCAAAAACTATGGAGTATTATTATCAAACCTTTATTGAATCTTTAACTCAAAAGGATTCAATGTCATTGATGAGTGCAAGAGATTTATATTTTGATATGTTTAAAGATAAGGATTACTATTGGAATTTTTATTCTGAAAACATTAGAATTGATAAAAAAGGTAATTTGAAATTACAAGATGCTAAATCTTTGAAAGATGTTGATGACTTTAGAGATATTGATTGGTTTATCTTAAATAAATATCAATTTAAACACAATAATGTTATTATGGATATTAGAAAAAGAATGGATAAAACTTTCGCTAAAGATGATTTGAGTGTATTGGTTGGGAATAAAAGAGAATATCAAGTATTTATGAAATCTGCATATCAAAATTTTATTAGCAAACTAATGGAAGATGAAAGAGAATTATTGAATAAATGTAATATTATATTATTTGAATATGATTTCAAATCAATTCAGCGAATGGTTTTGAATAATAGATTACATAATTTGATGAAAAATAAAAATAATAGAGATTTTATTATTGATTATATATTATTTGCAGATTCTCCATCGGGAGCCATGATGAAAATTGATTATATTAGATATATGATTGAAACAGGAATTACAGACCCTAATCAAAAGAATTCTCACTTTTTAATAGGTAGGTGGTATGGTGCTACCTTTGATTACATGGATGAAATTAATTTAAGTGGGAAAACATTTTCTGAAATTAATTCTGAATATTATGAACAATTTGAAAAACAATTTCCTATGGCTGATTTGATGGGTAATACAGGGTATGCAGAAGATATTTCCTCAATAGATAAAATCCAAAACTTTTTAAGGAATAGTAATTTTTGGGAAACACGAAATTTAATGGGAGTTATACCTGCATACTATAAGAAAAATAAATGGTTTTATTACGAAGATGTAGTAATTGATAGTGAAGGCAGATTAACGGTTATTGCACCTGTTGTGGATTCAATTAATAGCCTTGTTCAATTATATGGTAAGGATTGGAATAAGATTGCGAGATATTACAATATCTTGCCTATTTCTAAAATGCCTATGGGGTTGATGACTGATAAATTGGCTAAATATTTATATGAACAATCTATTATTAAAACCGCCAACAATAATAGAAGAAATAGAAAAAAGATAAAAAGAAAGTTTTAGTAAAAACATTTATTTACTACTTCCTTTTATTGGTTAATGTAGGGTCATTCGCCAAGTCAGGAAAGGCAACGGGCTTTTAATCCGTCATGCGTGGGTTCAAATCCCACATGACCCTCCTACAATAGATAGTGTAAGAACCTTTAAGTAATAAAACGCAATAATTTATATTATGGATTTAAGTAAAGCCCAATTGAATCAATACAGATTACACGCAGTTACGGCACTAACCGCCGCATCAGCCGCTATGAGCCAAGTTGAACAAGTTAGTGCATACGCTCCTGTTGCGAGCGCATTAGCATTCTTTTGTGCCGCTTCTTCTTATGGTCAAGTTTTGAAGAGAGCAGAAGATTTGGTTGATGCTCTTGAAGATGCAGGAATTATTGATGAAGATATAGCAGATGCGGTTGAAGATATTATTGATGCCGTTGATGGTGAAGAAGAGTAATTATTAAATTATAGTTAATCTTTAAATATCTAAAGAGTAAGTTATATTATATGTCTGATGACAATAAGACCGAGGATATATCCGATTTGGCTGAACAGGCTAAAATAGTTGCAGAAGCAACAGGGCGAGAGGAAGCAGATGTTCTCGCAGATTTATTAGATGATGGAATCGTCAATAATTCTCATAAAGCCCCCGAAAAAGATTTAGTTACTCAATTAAAAGAGGCGGCTGAATTAATTACTACTGTTCAAAGTATTAATCAAGAAGTATCTGAAAATAAGGTGTTGAATGGTGGAGATAATAAAACTGATATAAAAGTGGAAACTACACTTGAAGGAGATATTGTTGATAGAGCAATAGCATCAGTCCATAGAAAGGCTGAAAACATTAAAAAGATTGCTTTAATTTTCGTTCCTGTCTTTTTGTTATTGACAGGTGGTAGTATGGAAATGGTTGGGCTAACTGATTGGTTTGGTTCAGATGATGATAATGATTATGATGATGATTATTATGTGGATTATGGAGGTTGCACCGCCCCAGATGCAGATAATTATGACCCTATGGCTACATGGGATGATGGGTCTTGTTATTGGGATAATAATAATGGTGGCGGTGGAGGACCCCCTCAACATTGTGATTGGTCTTGGTCTGATTCATCATATACAGATGATGGACAACCAAACACACTTTTTGTTGTAGGTAGTTTTTCAAGTTTCCAATGCCCTCACGAAATGGAAGGTGATTTTAGGGTTCACTTGTTTAAAGACGGACAACCTTATGATGAAGATGAATTTTTTGGAATTAATTTTAGAGAATCATACGACATTTATCATACATTTGAAGATTTAGAAGAGGGCGACTATACCATTCAATTTAGATTTGATACTTATGATGGTTCAAATTGGAATTGGGACTCTCCAAGAAATTATTATTTTGAAGAATCTTGTATCGCATCTCCAAATTATAATAATTTAGTTTTAATTACAAATAATGATGACCTAACTGTTGAGGTTGATTTTGAAGATGAAAATGAATGTGGAGTGGATATTGAAATTATGATTTCAACCTATTTAAATGATGGTTTTATTGAAACAATTGACTATTCAGAAATTGAAACATTTAGAGTATCAGAATTTGGAACAACAAATATCAAGATTGAAAACTATGAGGGTCTAAAAGATTTAGAAGATGGTAATTGGAAAGTTGAGTTTAGATTTAGGACTATTAATACTAATGGAAATGACTATGAAGATTGTTGTGAAATGAGTAATCAAGTTGAAATTGATGAAATTGACGATGCTATCTATGGTTGCACAGATTCGGAAGCAACAAATTATGATTCTATGGCTACTGATGATGATGGGACTTGTGAATATCCTCCAGATGAGCCTTGTGAGGTTGAAATTATTAACCATTATAGAGGTCATGTAAGTGAAGATGCTGAACAAGATGCTATTTTAGTTGCATTTAGAGTTGTCCCTAATGATTATTGTGATGATGGTGTTGAAATAGATTTATTCTTAAAACAACCCGGTCAATCAGTCAATTATTCTCACTCATGGGAGATGGATGATTCATCAGTAGCAGAAGATTTTACTCATATTTTTGATGGAGTTGCGATTGGTGATTCTTGGACACCAATAGTTACTGCTTATGATATGAATAATGATTCAGTTATTGAATCTATTATGATGTGGGGTATAGATGTTGAAGAACAAGAGCCAGAAACTTGTGAAATTAATCTATTTATCATTCAACTAACTACTAATTCCACTACGGCAACCGTAGGTTTTGACCTTGATTGTGGTGAAGATACAAATGACCTTGAAGGTTACAATGTATCTGTTCAATTTTTAGTATATCATGTCAATGAAACAAATAGCGGTCCTAATGCAACAGGCCCTCTTGAATGGACAACACAAACATATTACATTCAAGGGTATGCTGACGACCCCCGATTTTTAGAATTAAATAATTTTACTGTAAATAATACTACAAATTACGATTTCTATTGGTATGCTATCTGGGAAGATGCTGATGGTGCAACTCAATATATTGAACAAACATGGCTAAATAGAGAATTAGAACCATAGGTGATAAAAAATGGCGAGAATAGAGTGGGATATTAGAGTTACCTTTAATAATATAATGGTTGCTTTAGTTTCAATTCCATTAATTTTAGTTTTTATGGTGCTATCTTATCAATTAATTACTACTGCTTTTGTTGATGACCAAGTAAGAGAAGATATTGAAGCATATATAGCAGTATTGGGTATTCTTTCTGGACCTGCTTATATGGCGATTTCAAGATTCTTTGATAGATGGAATGCAGAAGAAGAAGAATATATTGAATCAATTAGGCGACAACACAAAACTGAAAACGATATTATGAGAGCCAAAGGTAAATTAGCAGAAGATGAGGAAACAATCATCATACGAGAAGAGGAATAATTATGAGTAAAGTAGTTTTAGGAGTATTAATAGGGTTTTCGGGACTATCTTATTTTGCTAATCAAAGGTCTAATAAAATTAGAGCCTATTTAGATGATAATTATGGAAGAAAGGCTATGGATGCAGTAGGTTATGCAGGTGGGGCATTACAATTAGC
>Ga0315315_10002603_pt1 | contig 16519 bp, 9 predicted proteins | sample M140m3416metaG_FD_203699 | JGI IMG/M metagenome (GOLD analysis project Ga0315315, IMG submission 203699) | Ammonia-oxidizing marine archaeal communities from Monterey Bay, California, United States - M1 40m 3416 | ecosystem: Environmental > Aquatic > Marine > Intertidal zone | place: USA... | reverse complement strand
TTCGTATTCCGGCAGACCACGGCCCAGTCGCTGGTAGTAAGGAAACACGATCATGGCGCACGCAATGAGGCCGCTCAGCAAGCACAAACGACGCAGGTGAGCATCTACACGAAGACAATGCAGTGCTTCGTTGAAAGGTTGTCTATGTGTTTTGGTGGAAGTGAGGGAGTCCGGTTCTTCGACGAGAAACCGAGCACAGAAGCTGGCCGTACCGAACGCACATCCGGTGAACAAAAAGATTGCACCGAACAGAGGCGGTGATTGATTGACCCACGGCCGCATGATGAACAGCACGGCCGCGATGGCCATGGGAGATCCCACGTACCCGGTAATTGCCACAAGCCGTCCGCGACGATTCGCTGTGATCAGCTTTCCCTGAACCGTATTGTAAATGGCCTGATTGGTGCCCGTGGTTGCAAAGAATACGGCATACAGGCATAGAAAGACCGCCGGCATCCATTGCTCACTTCCTGCAGGTGACCAGAACAGCATTCCGCCCAATGCAATAAATGGCAGGCCCATCAGCAGGGTTGTTCGAGGAAGCCAGCGAGATTTCAGCGGAGTGTCTCGAAGGTATCCTGACAGCAGCAACGGCATTACTGACTGACCCAGCCGATTGATCGGTGGCAAGAGTCCACTGACCCAGCCGGCGGACGTAATGCTGTCCAGAAAAGCAGGCATCACCACGCTTTCGGTTTTGAAGATCCAGGCGACTCGAAACAAAACCTGGTGCAGAATCAGCGTGATCGTGTTGTGTTTTTCTGTGGCGGTGCCGGTTTCGGCTGGTGGCATAAGACGCGAGTCCTTCGAATGCGTCCCACGGGAACGTGTACAAAAACAATATTCAAAACCAGCTGTGTACTCATGCAGACCGAAGAGGGAACTCTGCCACTCATCTCCGTCGCCTCCCCCTGGCATGTCTGGAACCGTCGTCAGGTCGATGGATCGGAGTGAACACTAAAGTTCGTCACTCTCACTCGTTCAACGACAAAACTTCCGTACTGTCGCCGAGTTCCGTGAGGCCGGATCCCATGCGGTCGTTGATGGCCAGAAAAAGGTTGTTGAGCGGTGTTTCTTTCTCAAACTTCACATGGCGACCGGTCTTGAGCGTTCCACCGCCCTTACCTGCCATGATAATTGGCAGGTCGTCATGGTTGTGGCGATTGCCATCGGAAATGGCACTACCGTAGACAATCATGCAATTATCCAGCAACGTACCTTCACCTTCGGACACCGATCTCATACGTCCCAAAAACCATGCGAAGAGTTCTACCTGATACTTGTCAATCCGCGTGAGCTGAGCCACCTTTTCTTCGTCGTTCTGGTGGTGAGATAAACCGTGGTGTCCATTAGGAACATCGACATCCGGAAATGTTCGATTGGAGCCGGCGTTGCCCAGCATCAATGAACTGATACGGGTTGAGTCGGTCTGAAATGCCAGCAGCTGAATGTTGTACATCAGTTGCACGTGTGCTTTGTATTCTCCTGGAATGTCTTCCGGCAAGTCGATGTCTGGAACGTTTACGGGTGTGAATTTGGCCGCACGCTCGATCTGCTGTTCAATCTCACGTACGCTGTTAAAATATTCATCCAGTTTTGCTCGGTCACTGCCACTGACGTCTTTCATCAGACGTTCGGCATCGTTGGCTACGAAATCCAGAATACTGGAGCGAGTAGCATCGCGGCGTTTTTGTGCGTCGGAGTTCTCGCGGATTCCGAATAGTCGATTGAATGCCAAACGCGGATGTACTTCCTTGGCCATGGGAGTGGATTCGGACTTCCAACTGATATTATTGGAATAGGCACAGCTGTATCCGGAATCGCAGTTTCCTGCGTTCCGGCCTCGCTCGATCCCAAGTTCCAATGATGGCAGACGTGTGGCTTTGCCGATATTTGCAGCCATTGCCTGATCGATCGATTTACCGACTGAGATGTCAGCACCGGATGTCTTACGGGGCTGCGCACCTGTCAAAAAGGCACTGGCATTCCGAGCATGGTCGCCGGCGCCATCACCGTTGGCACGAGCGTGATGCTGAGCCAGACCAGTGAAAATCGTAATGTCGTCCCGAAATTCCCTGAGTGATTCCATCGTTGTACCGAACTGGTACTCGTGCCCTTCGCCGATGGGACGCCATGGATCCAGTATGACTCCGTTTGGAAAGAAGATGAATGCAGTGCGTAGAGGCGCAGCAGCGTCTGTAGATGACGCGAATGCTGGAGAGGGCTGCATGCTTTCCAGCAGTGGCAATCCCAGTCCAGCTCCGATGCCTCGAAGAACGGTTCGTCGATTGATAGGGTTTGATGACATTGACATTACTCGGCGTGGCCTCGTGTCATGAAGGCATCGGACAGTACGATAGCTTCTACGAGTGAGGAAAAGCGATTGTTATGGTGACTCATGTGTTCAACACAGTCGTCGACAACGCATTGGTCATAATACTCCAAACCGCGTCCGGTTGCGTAGATCAGCATCTTTCTCGTCAAAGTACGGATAAAATCTTCGCGGCGGTTCAGCAGGATTTTTACCAGTCCTTGTGGTCCCTCGAACGTCTGCCCATCGGGAAGCTCTCCGCGGGCGTCGATCGCTCTACCACGTTCTTCAACACGCCATCGCCCAATTGCGTCAAAATTCTCCAGTCCCATGCCCAGTGGATCCATCATCTGATGGCACGATGCACAGACTGAATTGGTGCGATGGATTGTCATTTGTTCTCGGAGACTGAGTTCCGGAGTGTCCTTTGCCGATTCTTGCAGTTCGGGTACCCCAGGTGGTGGCGGTGGTGGTCCCTCGCCGAAAATATTATCTAGTATCCATTTTCCCCGCTGCACGGGGCTTGTGCGTTGGGGATAGGAAGTGAGTGTTAGGATGCTGGCGTGACCTAAGACACCGCGTCGTGGAGTTTCTTTCAAGGATACTTCGACGAATTCTTCACCGACCACACCTTCAATGCCGTAATGGGTTGCCAGCGATTCGTTGACCCATGTCGATTCCCCGGAAAGCAGTTCTTCGATACTGCGGTCCTCAGTCATGATGCTGCGAAATACGAGTGAAGTTTCCTGCAGCATGAACATTCGCAGTTTGTCATTGAACTCGGTGAACACGTTGGGGTCCGGTCGTGAGTCTTCAAGGCTTCGGAGGTTGAGCCATTGAGCGGCAAAATTATCAACAAGAGCCTGTGACTTGTCGTCTGCGATCATGCGACGGATTTGACCTTTCAGTATGTCGGTATCGTGCAGTTGGCCATTTTCGGCGATACGAAAGAGTTCTTCATCCGGCATGCTGCTCCATAGAAAATAAGACAACCGCACGGCAAGTTCATGATCGGTGAGTTGTCGCGACTTTTCGCCATCGGTAGGTTCCTGTTCGACTCGAAACAGGAATTCCGGGGAAACAAGCATTGCCTGTACGGTTGCAGCTACCGCTTGTTCCCATGTTGAGTTCTGTTCTTCCATGAAGGACACGGTCAGTTCGGCAAAACGGTTGACTTCTGCATCGCTGACAGGGCGTCTGAAGACTCGCCGCAACAGTGGGCTTACCAAAAATGTGGCTGCCTGTTGAGCTGATCGATTTTCATTCGGCTTCGCCGTAATGGTGCGTCGATGAGTCTCCGAATAGTTCGGTGTCGATTCGCCAATCGGTCCTCGTATTACAACACGACCGATCCCCAGGCGTGGACGTTGCGCTTCGTCTTCTTCACTGTCATCGCGGAAGAATTGGAATGCAATCTGCTGAGTTCCCGCGGACAGTTCGATCTTTCCTTTTAATGTTTTTGGCCGGTCGCGTTGGCGAATGCTGTAGTGCTTTATCGCTTCGTCGGCGATGTTCACAGTGAAGTCAATTTCCAGCTCGTTCAGCGGCATTGCTTCCGCATCAAAGGCAATCTGGTATGTGCCCGTTGCGGGAACTGTCTGTTTAAACATCAGTTTGCCGGTCTGTTTTAGAAATCGCAGGCCTTGTACGTCTTCAACGTTCTTATGTGTCGCTGTCAACTGGTTCGATTCCGTCGCCCATGTCTGTGGGATGGAATAGTCCATGGTATCTATGACAGCCGAAGTTACCTGTTCGGCGGCAGTGAGATACTTCTCCATCAGCAGAGGGGAAATGCTCAACACGCCACCGATGTTGTCAAAACCTTGCCCGACGTCATCCGATGGGAAGTCTTTGGCAGGTGTGATGGCGACTCCAAACAGGTCACGAATGGTGTTGTTGTATTCCACTCGATTGAGCCGGCGAATTGTCGGATGGCCAGGTCGAGCGACCTGCTGGCAGTCGAAGTTGTAGAGAACGTCTTCGAGGAGATCGGCGACAGTTGTGTTTTCTTCCTTGGTCGGACGGTTGTCGATGTCTTCAGGAGGCATCGCACCGAGTTGTACGATTCTGAGTACTCGTTGCCACAATTTGCGTTGTTCCAGGAGTTCGTTTTGTGATCCCAGTTCGTGAACAGCAATTCCTGCCATTTGCTCATCTGCTCCGTGGCAGTCTGTGCAGTAGGTGGTGAAGTACGCACTGACCGTTCTGGTGAATTCACTCTGTTCCTCAGCGCACACAGACTGCAGTTGGGTATTCATGAGCACGTACGCCAGAATGATCAACGCGTGATACGTCAAACGGCGGAAGGCCATTGGAGAGCTTCTTCAGGTGAGATACGGACGGCAGAGTAGGTCCAGTTTCGGATGACAGTGGACCAGAGTGAGGCCCCGTGATTATATCGTGGGGCGGCGCCTGCGTCCATAAGTAACATGGCTTGTCAAGTGGTGTCTGGGGACCCCCGCTGAGATTGTGGCTTGCCGGATATTTGTTGGCCACGAATTATACGAAAACACAGTAATAAGATGTTCCTCCACTTCGTGGCCACTTGCCGACAGCAGTTTTGGAACATGATTGAGAATGATCATCTTCAACCACAATGGAAATGAACTGTCCTGCCGATAACAGGAGTAGCACGCATGCGATTTGATAGATGTTCTGCAGAAGGTATGCGCTTCGCTGACTCGGCCAATTCCCTTCTTAAAACATCGAGTCATGTCAAAATCAAAGAGCAGTTCGCACAACAAATCGACGCCATACTGCTGGACTACGGTGGGCAACTCGTTCGGGCAATGTTGGACAAATTACCGTCTCAATTACCGTCTCAATTGAGGTCGAATTACTGAGGGCGCAGTAATCGCTTTGAACGTGATTGCAGGGCAATGGGGAGTGTGTACAGGTAATGGTATCCGGGGTGAGCCTCAGCGTTGCCGGCAAAGTGTCGTCGCGGTTGAAAACTGTCTTGCGGAGTGAGGAGCAAATTTCAGAAGTCGCAATTGACCTGAATGAATGGCAACGCAGGGTACCTAACCGGAAAACTGAACCACACCGGGTGAGGATACCCCGGTTGATTGTGAAGCTTTTCGAGGCTCTTCGACAGTCCGCATAACACCATTCAGGTCATCCAGTAAGTGATGTCGATGACAGGAATGATTTTCCTGTCTTTCTGTGAGTCCACGCCATGGTTGCTGCAGATGAAAATGCGGTTAACGGAGAAGTTGTGACGCCGGTTAACGGCACTATCAGCAAACAGTTTCGTCGACTGGTTTTTTTGCTGGCGGGCGTTGCGCTGTTGCCAAGTCTGGTGACTGTTACTGGTGCTGGTGCACATGGTCTGAAATGGCTTCATCCAGAGCTCGCCAGAGTGACAGAATTTGACAACCTGGTACTGCACTGGTGGACACCGATTGAATGTCGAGGCCTGCGTGTTCGCAATACACGAATTTGGTCTCAAGACGCTCCACCACTGCTGGTCGCTCAACGGATGACTACATCGCAGCCGCTTTGGAAAATTGCGATGAATCGTGGTCATGGAATTCAGGTGAGGATCGTTGAACCGGAATTGAATCTGGTCAATACAGATGACGGATCGAATCTCAACGAGGCGATACATGACCTTGCTGGCAAACAGGAACCTGATGGAGCGGCCTTTCCATGTCGAGTTGCCATAATGAATGGGCGGATCAATGTTGCTAACGTAAAGTCCAAGGAAACGGACACGGCGGATGCCGCCAACGTCGCCTATGTAGTTGAAACTCTGATCTCCAAGATTCAGTGCGAAGTATCGACTCTGGACACTACGACCGCTCTGCCAAATGTGTCGCTTGTTGCAATGCTGAGCAGCGACGAGATCAGTACCGCTAAGGCACCGCCAACCCCGGCATCGAGCGGTGCGACTGTGCATCCTCGCATCGCGGCACGATTGCATGAACTCGACGCTGACTTTCAGTCACTTAACCTGCAAATTGCAGACGGAGAGGCAGAATCAATAGATTCTCCATCCGTCGAAATTCAACTGGGACCAGTGAGTGATGGTACTCAGCAAGCACTACGATTCGCAGCATGTGATTTGCAGCTGGATGTACTGCAACCTTTAATTGCCCAGCTGATTCCCGGTGTGCGATGTTGTGGTTTGTTATCACTTCAGGGGGAAGCGCTGATGCTTGGCAAATCTCTGAGGGATGGCTTTGTTGTGCGTGCGACGGTTCGTGCCGACGATGTTGAATGGAGGCAGTCAACGTGGCAGGCGGGTGAGACTTTGCAGATGTCTACGGCGTCTGCAGACTGTGCCATTGCTGTCGCAGAAGATGGGATTATTGTTCAGAAATTATCTGTAGAATGTCCGTTTGCGTCCGTGACAGGTGACGGTGAAATTTGCCTGCCGGCAGAGCAGTTGTTGAATTCCATTCCGCAATCCGGGCAGGAGGTCAATTCTGAACCTTTTTCGGTGATTTCTGAGGCAGAAACTGCTGCAGCCGGACAGGTTAATATTCGAGGCAAAGCAGATCTTGTGGGTTTGTCTCGCATGTTGCCGCGTACTCTTCATTTGCGTGAGGGATTGCAGTTGCAGGAGGGGAACCTTCAGTTTGCTGTGCGAACACATTCTAAAACATCGTCGCAAAACGGACTGCAAACGTTCGACTGGCAGGCCGTCGTAAAAACGTCACCTCTGATTGCTCTTCATGAGGGTAAGACACTTCGCTGGGATGCGCCCCTGCGATTGGAATGTACAGGTCCACTGCAGATGACAACCTTGAAACTGCGATCTGTGTCACTGTCCGGTGATTTTGGGCAATTGAATGCCACTCCGCTGGATGATGCTCTCGACGTGCACGGTCGAGTCAATGTCGATCGACTGTGGAGTCATCTGGGTCAATTCATTGACGGTGATACTCCGGGCATTCGGGGCGAAGTGCAGGTGGCCGCTCACGTGGGGTTGCCACCGTCAGGTGACGTCCTGTTGCGCGACGTGCTGGTAAGAGCCAATAATTTGCGAGTGGAATCGCAGCAACTGACGCTTCGGATGGATCAGCCATTGCTGAAAATGCTGGATGGCCAGTTGAGCGTGGAAGGATCAGGAGCAGCGTTACAAAGTCTGGCGGCTCCGTGGACTGATCTCAATTGGCTGGCGGAAGAGTCGCAGGTTTCGATGCAGTTGGACGCATCTCCTCCCGAACGACTGACGGTGGTGGGAGAAGTCCGGTCGGGTTCAACAGCTTCGATGTCGCCGATTTCAGGGCAGTCATCTTCGACATTGCGGATCAATCAGGGGCAACTGGCTTTAGACGTGGATACAGATTCACAGCCCGATCATTACATGATTCGAAGTGGACGATTACAGATTCCGGGTGTGAGTGCCGAAGTGAGCGGGACTCTGAAAACATCGGGCGAGTGGATGACAACAAAGCTTGTGGTAGATGTCGACTACGATCTGGCGACCGTCAGCCGCATGGTCTTGAATGACGCTAACGGTGACATTCACCTGACTGGCCGAAACCAGAGTCGTCTGACAATTCAGGGGACGGCTGCTTTTTGGGACGGAAGTGGTCCGGATCATGCGGAGCCATTTCAGGTGGCAGGTGAGATTGGCTGGAGTTCTGCGGACGTTTACGGGTTACAGCTGGGACCCGCGACAGTTCCGTTTCGATTCAGGAAGGGGCAATTGCAGACAGAATCGATTCGCTGTTCACTGAATGGTGGGCAGTTAAGCACAATGTTGAACTACGATCTGCGGCAGAACCAAGTGGCACTCGCTTCCGGCAGCCGTATCGAAAAAATTGTGGTAACTGAAGAACTCGCTGGTGAATGGCTGGGCTATGTGGTTCCATTCCTTGCTGATTCTGTTGGCGTTCGTGGTGCGGTGTCAGCGCGCGTGAGCCGGTTTCGCTGTGACCTTGATCATCCTGAGTCCAGTGACATTGTCGGCACGGTCGACATCGATGGTATCACTGCGAGTCCTGGCAATTCGTCGTCGCTGTTGCTGGAGGCAATGGATGCATTGCGATCGGGTCGACGTTCGTTTGTTCGAGACCTGAGCATTCCGGCCCAACAGGTGCAGTGCCGGCTGCGAAATGGCATGCTCACGCATGATCAGCTTTTGTTGACGTTGTCGGGCTACAATATGCGTAGCCGCGGCTCTGTAGGGCTGAATAAAAAGGTCGATTTGATAATCGATATTCCTCTCGAGAAAGCGAAAATCGGATCGTCCGCTCGAATGGTATCTGTTCCGGTATACGGCACGGTGAGTCACCCCTCGATTGATGTTGGCCGACTAATCCAGGATGCTGGTCGCCAGCGAATTCAGACTGAAATCAACAAACAACTGGACCGCGGTTTCAATCAGTTGTTCGATAAATTGCGATGAGTGGCTTCGGAGAATTCCGGTAACAGATCCATTCGATCAGTCCCATTTGAAGTGCATCCGGAATCTGAATCAGGATGTCGCTTCTGCGGATAACTGAAATCGCTGTTTCGATCTTCGATTTTGTGTCGGGTCTATCAAGCCGGGTAATATGGTTTGCTGAATGGCTGACGAAAAACACGTTGCCGATTGGTGATGGATGTACATTTGGTCGGGCCGTTCGTTAAACTGAAAATCAGGTGCAAGGACTGTTCCTTCCGGAAAGAACCATGATGCGACACGGTGCTGTAATTCTGTGGCTTCTGCATTCGCTTTCAGCGGCTCATGGCGCGGAGCAAGCGAATGTTATCGTGATTTTGGCGGACGATCTGGGATATGCCGATCTGGGGTGTTACGGAAGTGAAATCCAGACGCCGCACCTTGATCAGCTAGCTGCCGACGGTCTGCGTTTCACTCAGTTCTATAATACGGCCCGTTGCTGGCCAACCAGAGCTGCATTGCTCACCGGTTACTACGCACAGCAGATTCGCCGTGATGCTCTGCCCGGACTCAAGGGTGGTGGCAACAGGAACCGGCGGCCGGAGTGGGCTCCTTTGCTGCCAGCCATGCTGAAGACAGCCGGTTATCGTAGCTACCATTCGGGCAAATGGCACATTGATGGCTTGCCGATCAAAAGTGGCTTTGATCGTTCCTACATGATGAGAGATCACAGTCGCTTTTTTAATCCTCAAACCCATTTTCGTGATGACGAAAAACTGCCACCGATTGATAAAGGTTCAGACTTCTATACATCCGATGCCATTGCCGATCACGCCATTGAATGTTTGCAGGAACATCAGCAGCAGTATGCGAAACAACCTTTCTTTCATTTCGTAGCATTTACGGCTCCTCACTTTCCTTTGCAGGCTCCCGCTGAAGACATAGCTCGGTACAAAGACAAGTATTTGCGAGACTGGGAAACGGTACGTCAGGAACGAGCGACCAGACAACGCGAAATGGAGCTATTGGCGGTGCCGTTGTCAGCGGTCGAACGGAACCTGGGGCCTCCGTACCACTTTCCTGAGCATTTTGAGATTTTGGGATCCGGCGAAGTCAATCGTCCGCTGCCCTGGAGTGTTTTGACAGAGGCACAGCGGCGATTTCAGGCTGACAAAATGGCGATTCACGCGGCAATGATTGACCGCATGGATCAACAGATTGGACGTATCATTGAACAGCTTCATTTGATGAAAGTCTTTAATGACACGTTGATTCTATTCCTGTCTGACAACGGAGCCAGTGCAGAAATTATGGTGCGAGGCGACGGCCACGATCCGGAAGCGACTCCTGGATCTGCTGAAACTTACCTCTGCCTCGGCCCTGGGTGGTCAACTACCTGCAATACTCCGTTTCGTCGGCACAAGACGTGGGTTCATGAAGGCGGAATTTCGACTCCCCTCATTGCTCACTGGCCAAAAAGAATCAAAGGTAAGAATGAATTCCGTCACGCAGTTGGCCACGTGATTGACATCGTTCCTACTATTTTACAGCTCGCCGGTGTGACACCGCCAGCAGAGGTGAATGGTCTGGTGGTACCAACGGCCCCAGGAACGAGTCTGGTACAGGCGTTTGATTCAGCTGATGCATCGTTGCATGAAACGCTGTGGTGGATGCACGAAGGTCACCGAGCTGTTCGTCAGGGTGATTGGAAGCTGGTCGCAGCCAAGGGAGATCCCTGGGAGTTATACAACGTTTTAGAAGATCGATCGGAACAGCACAATCTGGCACATTTAAAGCCTGGACTTGTCAACGACCTTGCTGCGACATGGGAAACAACAGCCGAGGGAATTCGGGAACTCTACCCATCTGAATGAAGTTGATAAGTTGACTAGTCAGAGCCTACCCCGGATATGCCTGGCGAAGTTACGGTCGAGTTCAGCGATTTTTATTCATTCTTCACCGCTGCAGTCACACCAGACCAGATCGGCGCTGGGCCGTTGCCGTAATCAGACGTTCGGCGAGCTGCTGAAAAGCAGTCAGGCATTGCAGAAATTCATCGGTGCGTAAGGATGTCTTTCCGGCTCGGTGAGTTGCGTCGAGTGTTGCCTGAATGAGTGCCGGTGATACGGGGCTGTTCTGCTCACAACGATGCTTCAGTAAGTGGCATAATCGTACAGCAGTCTGGGTTTGAGGCAGTTTTTTTCCGACCTGAGCCACTCGTCCGGCAGCTCGGCCGGTTTCTGCTTGAAGTGACGGTAGGTGACCACGTCGATTCTGAGCCTGCGCAAACTGTGGTGCTAAGAAGAATCCACTGATTGTGAGTAGTGCAGATCGCCGGTACATTTTGGATTGTCCCGAGTAGTGTTTCCAGAGAATGATTCGCTAACGCAAAAAAGTATAGCGGACACGGGCAGCCTGCAGAATGTGAAAATCGTGGGGAAATTGAGTTCATCGGACTGAATCGAGCGAAATTTAAGGCAAACCATCAGTTCTCACGAGTCGGTTTTTGGCTTGCGTTTGGTACGAGTGTGGGGAGCAGGGACTCTGATGAGTCCGGCCAGAACGTCGGCATCGAGCTGAGCCGTCTTTCCGTGCCGCAGATGTTCCCAGGCGATGGCCGCCATGGCTGCGTTATCTGTACACAGTTCCATCGGAGCAATCGAAATTGCGACTTTGGCGCTGTGACACATCCTGGTTAATCCTTCGCGTAGCAGGCGGTTGGCAGCTACTCCGCCGCCGACGCACAGCCGTCGGTGGCCGGTGGCTTTCAGTGCTCGTTGCGCTTTCTTGACGAGTACATCGACCGCGGCAGTCTGGAAGGATGCGGCAAGATCGCTGACGCGATCTTGTGGTGTTGTAGTCAGTTGATTCGGTCCCGGGACTCCACGCGCTGCGTATAAGACGGCGGTTTTGAGCCCGCTGAAGCTGAAGTCGAGACCAGGTTTTTTGAGCATGGGGCGAGGTAGTGTCCACGCCTTTGGATCGCCGGACTCAGCTGCCTTCTGGATTGATGGGCCACCAGGATATGGCAGCCCTAGGATTCGGGCCACCTTGTCGAAGGCTTCGCCAGCTGCATCGTCAGTTGTCCCGCCGATCATTTTAAAGTTGGTGGCTGATTGGCAGTCGTACAGATTGGTGTGCCCGCCACTGATGACAAAACCAACGCTTGGAAATACGGAAGTTTTCTGTCCCATTCCGCAGGCATAAATATGAGCGTCAATATGGTTAACGGTTACGAGTGGGATGTCGAGGCTCATGGCAAGCGTCTTGGCCGCTGTAAGCCCCACGAGTAACGATCCCACCAAGCCAGGTTCGGACGTGACTGCCACTGCATGGAGATCACCGGTAGCGGTCGAAGATTCCTTGAGGGCTGATTTGATCGTTGGCAAAATTCGAGCGACGTGGGCGCGTGAGGCGATTTCGGGAACGACGCCTCCGAAGTCCTGGTGCAGTTCGTGCTGTGACGCGACGATGTTGGCGAGAACCTGCCCGTCTTCTGAAATGACGGCCGCCGCGGTTTCGTCGCAGGAGGATTCAATTGCCAGGAGTCTTCGATTCTGCACAACGGGTGTTTTCTGATTTAATGTTGGCCGATTGGACGGAGTGCGTATGGTCGGCGAAGGAATCCATATTGCTCGGGGTTCAGAACGGTGGTCGAGGCCGGACGTTTACCAGCTTCGGGTAACGGTTGATTGATTGGACGAATTGCACACTATATACAGTGTGCAATTCGTTGATGCCATTCCCACGTAGGGCTACATCTCAGGGGCGAGTAATCAGTCTGAATCCAGTGCTGATGTGAAGTGCCGGGAATACAGTGAAGTTTACAGATTGTTCAATCACGCACTCTCAACCGTAAATACAATCGCTAAATCACTTCTACCAATAATAGTGGCTCAAATAAAGAAAACTGTGCCGTATGAAGATTGATCAAATTGTCTGCCAGGTATTACGTTCGAAATCCGTCACGAACAAAACAGCAAGTTGTCAGGACCTTGTCCTTGTTCGAATTCGAACCGACGAAGGACTGGAAGGGATCGGCGAAGCCGATTCATCGCCAGAGGTTGTGAAAGCGATCATCGACGCACCATATTCACACAATATCGCGTGTGGATTGCGAGAAATTCTGCTTGGCGAAAATCCACTCGAAACAGAACGATTGTGGCAAAAGATGCATCGTCAGACGATGTACTTTGGACGCAGCAGTGTGACGGTCACTGCGATGAGTGCCCTGGACATGGCTTTGTGGGACCTAAAAGGCAAATACTTTAGTCAACCGGTTCATCGATTGTTGGGCGGTAAACAACACGACAGTTTTCGAGCGTACGCATCCATCCTGTTTGGAAAAGACGGCCAGGAAACGAAAGAGATTGGTCAACGCTGGGTGGAAAACGGCTACACGGCTGTCAAATTCGGATGGGAACCGATGGGGCAATCGGAACAACTGGATCTCGAATTGGTTTCGAGAGCTCGCGAAGGCCTGAGAGATGCGACACTGCTGGTAGATGCCGGGTGCGTTTGGGATGCAAGGACTGCGTTGCGGCGTGCTCATGCGTTTTCAGATTTCAACGTCGAATGGCTGGAAGAGCCTCTACGCCCGGATGATGTCGCTGGCTATGCATGGCTGCGTGATCGTTCACCGATTCCTATCGCCGCCGGTGAAGAAGAATGTGGTCGATTTGCATACAAGCCGCTGATTGACGCGCGTGCGTTGGATGTCTATCAAATCGACCTCGCACGAAACGGATTCACTGATGCTTCTTATCTTAAGCAACGCATTGAGGAAATCGGAGCGAGACCGTGCAATCATTGTTACACCAGTCCACTGACCGCAGCGGCCAGTCTGCATTGGCTGAGTACCTGTCGAGACGCATTTCTGTTTGAAGATTGTGTCGAAGATGAACCGATACGTCATGAGTTAGCGTTGGAGAAGATTCAGGCCGAAGACGGATGGATCGAAGTGCCGGATCGACCGGGTCTTGGAGTTACACTCAACGAAGAATTCGTGGCCGCTCACGTGGTCGCGCAGTCGAAATAGGTTGCGCTACCAATACGACAGTAAGATCAGACGTCGGCTAGACGGTGATCGGTTGGTTAGCCGAATCGCCTGTCACAATTTCCGGCGAAGGAAGCGGAATCAGTCGCACGGGGACGCACTTATGGAAGGGTGTCTTGGATAACTCATCGCAATAGTTGCTTGCTGTAAGCATGTTGATTGCAGGACCTGCTTCGCGTACCGCACCCGACTCGTCATTTTCCTGCAGGCCGTAACCATGCGGGAGCGAGACGACTCCGGGGCGCATTTCGTCAGCCAACAGCACTCGGACCTTCACTGAACCTCGATTGGATCGGCATTCTGCCCATCCGCCATCGACCAGGGTGTGTTGAGCTGCGTCATCCGGATGAATGCGTAGTGCTCCGTCGGGATCTTGCTTTCGCCAGCCTTCTTCTCGATAGATTGTGTTCGCGTTATACGAACGTCTTTCGCCCGCGATGAGCAGCAACGGATAGTCGCCAGCTTTCGGTAGTGGTTGCAGTGCATGAATTTCTTCAATGAGCAGAGGGATGGCCAGATGGATTTTTCCGTCTTCGTGTTTCAGGAAATGCCATGAATCTTTGTACTGATGCACACTAATGAGAGTACCGGATTTGCTGTTCAGGATCTTCTGGAACAGTGCTCCGCCAATGCGAACCCCACAAGGATGTTCCTGATTCCAAGCCGGCGGAGCAAGCTGGTATCCATATTTAACGGAGAAGGAACGTGTTTTGGCAATTCAATGTGTTGGCTCAGATTCCGGTGAAAGTTTTAGTGATCGGTTATAGGAACAGGTTGTCAGACTCGAGTGCTCGGATTGATTCCTGCCTGCTCATTCCTGTGTGGACGAGATGTGATTGGCAATGAAAAAGGGGATCTCCGCAATTCTGTGATCTGCGCGGGTTCTGTCATTCCCGGGTGAGGTAAAGCGATAGCAGTGTTGCTGGACACTCCGGATTTCGGACGGTACTTTCTGCACTGGATTTTTATGCGTTGTTCATAAAGACATTCAGGTAATTCGGAGACGACAAAGATGAACCTTGCGCAACTTGCGGTTGATGGAATCACGGAATTTGGGGAATACGAGTCGTGGTACTTTGAAGATCGCTGGTATACCAATCGTGAAATCGTTGATGCCGGTTGTCGTTTGGCAACCGTTCTGGCTGAAAAAGGTGTTCAGGCAGGTGATCGTGTAATGGTTATGATGACGTCGTGCATGGAGGTTCCGCAGGCATTTCATGCGATTGCCCGACTGGGAGCAGTGGCAATTCCGATCATGCCTCAGCTGATTCCACGTGAGATCAACTATATTGTTGAAAACTCAGGCGCTGAGACTGTGCTCACACAGCCTCAGTTGGCTTCGAAGGTTACAGAAGCCACAGCCAATATTGATGGTTTCCGCCAGGTTCTGGTCTTTGGCGAGACAGATTGCGAGGGTGCTGAAGATATCTCATCAGCGGTCAGTTCAGCCAATGTCTTTGGCGGAATGCATCACGTCGAGGAGAATGACTTAGCAGTCATCATTTACACGTCTGGTACCACTGGGCATCCCAAAGGAGTAATGTTGTCTCACGGAAATCTGGTGAGCAATGTCCGCGCAGCTGCGATTCTGTTTGAAACGGAGAAAGCGTCTCGGTCCTTGATGGTGCTGCCAATGAGCCATGTCTACGGCATGATGCTGATGAATATTGCAGTTATTCTCGGCGGTCAGAATGTTTTGTTGCGTCAATTTGAGCCGGAGAAAGTGCTACAGGCGATTGAGGAATTCAAGATCGAACGCTGTTCCTTGGTACCGGCAATGCAGGTGGCGCTGATCTATCACCCGACTCGGGAGAAATACGATCTTTCCAGCCTGCAAACGGTGATCGCCGGATCGGCTCCCCTGACGGAAGAAGTTCGAACCGCTTTTTCGAAGTTGTACAATTGTCGCGTGGTCGATGGCTATGGCCAGTCCGAAGCCACCTGTGTCGTTTCAGGATACAGGAACGACGAGACCCCCGTACCTGGTTCGGCGGGGCGATCACTGCCTGGGGTTGAAATTTGCATTCAAGACGACGACAACAATCAGCTGGAATGTAATTCCACCGGTGAAATTTGTGTTCGTGGCCCCAGCATCATGCAGGGGTACTGGCGAAATGAAGATGCTACTGCAGCGACTTTGATTGATGGTTGGATGCACTCAGGAGACATTGGGCATATCGATGAAGACGGCTATGTTTACATCACTGATCGCAAGAAGGATATGATCATCAAGGGCGGTGAAAATATTTCGCCCCGTGAAATTGAAGAAGCGATCGCGATCTTACCTCAAGTTGCAGAAGCTTCGGTCTACGGTGTGGCGGACGAAAGATTTCAGGAAGAAATCGCGGTGTCTGTGGTGCCGATGCCGGGAACGGAGTTAAACGAAAAGATGATTCTTGATGCCGCCGCCAGGGAATTGACAAAGTTCAAAATTCCCAAGTACGTGCTGTTCACGAAAGCACTTCCGCGGAATGCGAATGGTAAAATTTTAAAACGTTCATTGCGTGACGAATGGCAGAAGAACGTTTCAGTAGCAAAGACTGAATCATGAAAAACCGCAAAATATTATTAGCAGCTCGACCTGAAGGAGTTCCGAAGCCGACCGACTTTCGTTTTGCAGAAACAGTTATTCCTCAAGCTGGCGAAGGAGAATTTGTTGTTAAGGCGGAGTTCCTTTCGGTCGACCCATATATGCGAGGTCGTATGAATGATGGTGCAGCGTCTTATGCGGATCCTGTTGCGTTGGGTGAAGTGATGGTTGGTGAGTCGGTTGGACGAATTGTTCAATCCTGTCATGACGATTTTCAGGAAGGGC
>Ga0315315_10002599_pt1 | contig 16534 bp, 8 predicted proteins | sample M140m3416metaG_FD_203699 | JGI IMG/M metagenome (GOLD analysis project Ga0315315, IMG submission 203699) | Ammonia-oxidizing marine archaeal communities from Monterey Bay, California, United States - M1 40m 3416 | ecosystem: Environmental > Aquatic > Marine > Intertidal zone | place: USA... | reverse complement strand
CAGACGCCTACACCCGTGTAGATCAAGTACAGGATACAGATCGTCAACCATTGCAGGAGCGCGAAGGAGATCAGAAAACCGATCACCCAGCTCGTGCTTGGTTTGCGTTCAGCTACCTGACACACCGCCTCGGTGATGTCATGGTAGGTCGTATCACCGAGCACCAATGGTGCCCGTTCGCCGGGTTGCTCGACCGTGTTATCCAGTCCGTTTGGAATGGCAAGTGACATGGACTTTTACTTCGTAGTTGACAAAAACATTTTGAATCAATCGCGTGAAAACCACGTGGCTTTCACGAACTCGTTAACGCACTTCTACTCTTTTGCGGCAGCATCGTGCTCGCCCGCACCATGCTCTTCAGCTTCGTGGCTCTCATGATCGTGATCGCCATCGCCATGATCATCGTCGTGGCTTTCATGATGATCACCATGCCCATGGCTGTGTGGTTGCTCCATATTGAGCAATTCATCAACCTGTTTCGCAGTCATGAGACGTCGGTGTGGATTTGTAACCCGAGCGAGGTATTGAGTCCTTGTCTTAAGGTTCAACTGACCCAACATCCCGTAACTTCGGTCATCTTTCCGCTTCTTGGATACGGCAGACCCAGGATCAGAGATGTCGCCAAATTCGATCGCTCGCGTTGGGCACGCTGACTGACAAGCAGTGACAACATCACCATCGGCAACATCCCGCCCCTCTTTGATCGCATTGATTTTGGCACCCTCCACCCGCTGGATGCAGTAGGTGCACTTTTCCATCACACCACGCCCGCGAACAGTTACCTCAGGATTCATGACGAGAGCCTGCAGCTTGCGATTCGCCGACTCGATGTGGCTTGGATAGGCATCGATACCATACCCAGTGCCGATATCTTCGTTGTAGTTAAAGTAGTTGAAACGCCTAACCTTGAAGGGACAGTTGTTGGCACAATAGCGAGTGCCGATACATCGGTTGTAGGCCATCGCATTGATACCCTCCTCGGTATGCACCGTGGCAGCCACGGGGCAAACCTGCTCACAGGGGGCAGTTTCGCAATGCATACAAGCAACAGGCTCTTGGACGATATCTGCGTTCGTCTCGTCTCCCTGGAAGTACCGATCAAGACGCAACCAGTGCATCTCACGGCTATTCATGACTTGCTCGCGTCCCACGATTGGGACGTTGTTTTCACTTTGGCAAGCAACAACGCAAGCACTGCAACCAATGCACTTACCAAGATCAACTGACATACCCCACTGAGGAACAGTAACCCCATTCTCTTTGTTTTCCTGTTCCAACTCCGTCAGCGGCTCGACCCAAGGTGACCCATTGTCATCTGGCCCTACCAGCGGAACGTGAGGACCTTGCACCTCGGCGAACTTAGAAACCCTCTTGTAGAGCTCGGCAGTGCCCTCACGCACCAAGGTGAAACTTCGCTCCTCAGTCTCATCGCGACCACGCTCATCAATCGCCCAGTGGTCCTGAGTCGTTGCAAGCACGTAATCCGTGTAGCGCGGACGCCCTTCTACGCCATAAGCGATCATGACCCCCTCGTCGCGACGAATCGCTGACACGTCAAAACCGACGACATCAACTCCCTTACCAGGGTCCCCGCCGACCATTCCAACCCGCTCGCGACCGTAGCCGAGAGTCACAGTAATGACACCTGGAGCGCAGCCTGGCATTTCGTAAACAGGCAATTCGACTTTTTCATCGCCAATCCTGAGAGCGACCATCTGCCCGTGGCGTAGCACCCGAGCGTTACCAGCCGAACTGTCCGTAGCATCAGGATCGAGACTGATCCCGCGTGCTGTCGCAGGACTCATCACGGCAGCATTATCCCAAGCCAACTTCGTCAACGCCTGCGGCATCTCTTGGAGCCAGCCGTTGTTGGCAAATCGGCCGTCGTACAGCCCATCAGCGGGATTAAAGATGACTTCGATTTGGTCCTTATCAACCGTAGCAATTGCAACCGGTGCACCGCTTTCCGCTTCACCGGGCTTGCTGATCAACTCGAGGGCCCCACTCTCATTTTTCAATTTTTCTATGAAACCGTCATGCAGCAGGCCTCGCCACTCGCGGTCACTCAGGTCACTACCACCTGCCTGAGCAGCCGCCTGATCAGCCGCGCGACGCACAATCGCACCTCCATCAGTCAGCTTCTCACCGAGCATCATCGCGATTAGCTCAATTGCCGATCGGCCCCCAAGCAGCGGAAGAATCTGAGGCTGGCAGACCCCGTAATACCCGTGATCGCTTACACAGTCTCCCCAAGACTCCAACTGATGCGAAAGGGGAAGTGACCAATCACAAACCGCCCCTGTTTCATCGTCGTATTCGCCGAGGTAGATCGAAGCTGTACCTTCGGTCTCACCGAGCTTGCCTAGAGCAGCAGCCAGATCCACACCACCTGGTGCGGTGTAGACAGGATTATCACCGAGGATCAACAGGTCGTTGACCTGACCACCGTTGATTTTCTCAACCAACCCAGCAAGCGACTCACCTGTACTCAACCCGTCGTCGACCCGCGGTGTGAATTTCTGCAACTTTCCGAACGACCCAAGCTTCTGGTTCATCCGAATACCAGCCTCGATGGCCTCAGCACCCAGATGGTCCCCAACAACCACAACTGCTTTGCCACCGGCGGCTGCCAGATCGTGCGAGAGCACGTCCAAGAACCTTTCGAGACGATCCTCGGCAGATATCTCATCAAAGGCCTTTTCTTCTGCTTCGTGTTCATGAGCCCCATCGGCAGCCAACTTTTCAACTCGTCGCCCTAGCTCCGCGAGAAACTTAGGAATCTCACTGGGACGCAGAGCGAGACGCGAATCAGCGGCAGCACCGGTGGACGTGAAGCCACCCTCAACCACGTAAAGTCGGTTCATCCCGGCCTTGTTATCGGGCCCGGGGTCGCGGCGTTTCCCAAACCCAACCGCATTGGACAGCATGCCGCGATCAGTGCCGAGAATATCGGCCTGAAGAGCAAGAATCACCTCAGCCTGCTCAAGATCGAGTGTCTGCCTAGCCTGCTTACCAAAGGCTGCTTTTGTCGCCCGACCCATGACATCACCTGCCACACCGTCGTACTGACAGACTGTCGCCTTAGGCAAACGCTCTTTCAAAGCGTTAACCATGCGAACCAGCGAAGGCGAGCTCGTTGGAGCCATCAGCAAAGCGAACCCGGCCCCATCACCGGCTGCCTCGACAACCGACTTGCCGACCGGATCAAACTCGGACCAATCAACTTCGAATCTACGCCCGTTATCTGTTTCGACATTGCTTTTCCGGAGCAGAAAACCTTCATCACCTCGAGCGCGATCCGGGTCGTACAACTGCAAAACCGACGCCTGAGCGTAGGCATCTGTCCCCGCACCACCTGGGTGCGACGGGTTGGGCTCAACCTTCAGCGGCCGCCCATCAACGCAAGTCACGAGAAGATTGTACACGCGCCCGGCGAGCTCAAAGTTCGTTGCACGTTCGTAATTTTCGCCTGGGACGCGACCTTCTGGCCGAATCACGAAAGGCTCAATGGTCTCTTTGGGGTAACGACAACCAGCAGCACCCGCAACAGCGAGAGAAGCACCCATCAACTGCATCCAGCGACGACGAGAAACCCCCTCCGGAAACTCTGAGGCAGCAACTGGAAACTCACGATCCAAATACTCGTTGAACTCTGCCTCGCCCCGCAGTTCAGTGATACTGCGCCAGTAGTTAGCCTTGGAAGAACCACCCCCAGCAGATGAGCTGGTGAGATTCTCGGTTGCAGATGAGTCCGATTCGTTGGAGATCATATCAGGATAATTGTCGAAAGGTCGTAGTGGTTTGTTAGCAGAACGCAGCCGTGCCTAGCGGTGGCAGACAGCACAGTTCACGAGCGGGTTGATATTGCTCTCCCCGATGTGCTTCTCAGCCCAGTCAGCTTGCTCACCCAAGGGATTGCCGTCGGTATCGAGTTCATTCGGATCCCACTCCCAGTCGAGCTTGGTAACCCGATTTACTGGCCGCAGATGCTCGTTTGGCTCACGATGGCAACTGATGCACCAAGCCATGGAAAGTTGCTTCGCCTGATAAACCGTCTCCATTTGGTCGATCCGTCCGTGGCAAGTCACGCAACTGACACCGGAATTCACGTGTGCTGCGTGGTTGAAGTAGACAAAAGACGGCAGATTGTGGACACGAGTCCACGCCACGCTGCGGCCTAAATTCCAACTCTCGCGTATCGGCCCGAGCTTCACACTGGTCGGATGAATCGCAGCCAACGCTGTTACGCCGTCTTTGCCTTTCGGGCTGTGGCAATTGATGCACGTCGCCGTCGGCGGCACTGCCGCGTGAGCGGCGTCAAAAACCGTGTTGTGGCAATAACGACAGTCCAGCTTCAGCTGCCCAGCGTGAATCGCGTGGCTGAAGGGGACGGGCTGAGTCGGCTCGTAGCCAACGTTCAAAGTCACGGGGTCGGTAACCAATCCGCCCATGGCACCTGCAAAAACAACGCCCGCAGCCGTTGCTACCGCAAAAATACCGAGAAGTGGATTGACCCAACGAGGAAACAAAAACCGTTGCATGATTTAATTGGCCGGCGATCAACTCGCAGCCCAGTTCCACACTAAAAGATGAGGGAAAACATGGCACAGGTGCCTAATCGTAAACAGTATGGGGACAGCCCCCACGAGCTGGCAATGGCAGCGAGGAATCGAGCGACATTGTGTCGCATAAATCGGCCGACTTTACCCCATTCGCGACATTGTGCCGCACATAGTGACGGGCCAATCAGCCCGCACCACCCACTTGAAGCCCCCATTCCACCAGACTCAGGTGGAAAGGTATCGACCAGCCAACCGCCAAACCATCAGACTAAATCTCGGTTCCTGCCACACAGAAGACCCCAAGACTGACTGCATGCACACAAGCGGGGGCAAATGGGCAAGGCGGACGCGTCGCTTACCACCATGCACCGTCAGCCGTTACCGGCTCCACGGGGCACCTCATTGAGGACAAAGCGGATGCCAATTCACTGACGGCCCAGTCTAAATCGTCGATTTCAAGGCGATACTCCGGCCAACGCCATCCGGCGGGCCACATCTGGTGCGGTGCTGGCCATCGTGTTTGATCCGTCGTCGACTGCATTCGGACGACTAACCTAGGAACGCGGACGGAATTCGTCTCAGGGGATGTCAAGTGGGGCAAAAGAGGCAAAAAAGCCGACACCCAAGGCCCTCTTGCTGCTTTCTCGCCACAAATGTCGCCATCGATCTGATCAGTCTCCGGATCTTGGCTCGGTGAACTTGGATTCCGCCCCGCGACGGCTGCGGGTCCGACCAACTTATCAGAACTCGAAACTTGACCGGGCGATGGAGGATCTTGGCTCACGCGTGCAGGAGCGTTCCCGACAACCTTCATGCGTTCCGGAAATGGTCTAGCAGCAAAGGTGGTAATCCCAAACTGAGCAGCCAAACGGGCACAAAGTTCTTCTCGAATAGCCTGATCACCTCCAACCAATGCTAACGAGGGTGTTCCTTGCTCGATATGTTTCGCGAGACGCTGTAACGTCCACCCAAATCGTGGATCTCTGTAATGGGCTGCAACGTCGCAGGCAGGCTGCAGTACAAATTGACGTGCCGTGTAGCGTGGATGTGGAACGATCAAACCAGTGCCACCGCCCACCAATTCGCCGTGCAGCACCACGTCCAAGTCGATCGCTCGTGCCCCCCAGCGTTGCCGTCGCTTACGCCCCAAATCCGTCTCTATCGCTTGCAGGCAGTCCAAGATCTCTCGTGCGGAAGCTTCCGTATCAAATGCAGCAACCGCATTTAAAAATGGCTCTTGCCCGGTAGGTCCGCCAATGGGGGGCGTTTCGAACAGACGACTGGCCTGCAATCCACTGACAATCGGCAGACGAGCCACAGCCTTGGCAGCATCAGCAATCAAAGCGTGCCGGTCGCCCAGGTTGCTGCCGAAACTGATCAAACATTGCGCTTTCACGATGCCTATTTCACCTGCGTTTACGAAACCGTAGCCGTCCATGACTGGGCTCAAGAACGTCAAAGCATAGACGATGCGGCAGGAAAATCTTGCACCGGTGTGATTTCCCGAGGCGGAGGGTAACGAATTACTTCGTCGCCTGCACCGTTTGAACTGCCTGCCACGTATCGCCCCCACTAATCTACGCAGTCAACTGATCGCCTACCAGAGATTGAACAATGAAGCCAATGCTTTGCCTTATCACTACCGTTGTTCGACGCGGTGTGCGTTCCCTGTGTTTTGTGCGAGAATAGGCACGCGTGTCCGTCTTGAATTTTCTCAATTAGTCGACGACTTCGTTGCCTGCTAGAACAGCTCCCCTATGCCCTCAGAAGATCAAGAAAACGCGGAACAGACTCCGGACCAGGTTTTTCTGTCCGCCGCTTTGTTTGAGCTCGCCCTCGCCGCGTTGGCGATTTTCCTAGGCTGGGCAATCGGTCCATCAGCGCGAGAAACTATTCCCAAGTTCGCGGTTGAAGAACTTTGGCCCATTTTGAGCAGCATTTTACTGGGCTGCGTTGCAGCTGGCCCGATCTTATTGTTTGTCGAAATTATCCGTCGCATCCCTTGGGAACCGATTCGCGAACTTGAGCGTCTGACGGATGACGGGATGCTCCACAGCTTGCTGCAACTACGTCCACTCGAACTAATCGTGATTAGTCTGTGCGCTGGAATCGGCGAAGAACTTCTCTTTCGAGGCTGGCTTATGTACTGGCTCGCCGATCTGATTGGACTTGCAGAGTTTTCGGGCGGCGCCACTTCCTCGCTAGCGATTGGAATCGCGTTGGTCGCATCATCTGTGGTTTTTGGCCTTTTCCACCCCATCACCAAGCTTTACATCTTCTTGGCTGCCTTGATGGGCCTCTACTTTGGAGGCTTGGTGCTTTACACAGGAAATCTGCTGGTCCCGATTGCCGCACACGCAACCTACGACGCGGTGCAACTAATCCTGACTGCCCGTAACGAGCGGCGCGAAGTAAGTCAGGCGGAATAGTATTTCGGTGGTAACCCAGCACCAAAATCTGCGAAAACCACACTTCCCTTTAGTTTGATTACAGCGTGTCAGTGCCGAGACAACACAGACCATGCTGGGGCAACACAACTGCGACAATACGAAAAAGCACGTTATCTCCCGATGAAATATCAAGTATCATAGGGAATCGGTTAAACAACTCAGTGATTCAGGTTTTCGACGCGGTTCCATCAAGCCGTCCCAACGAAAACCATTCCCTGCCCGCCCTCAACTCCCATCTCAGGTCTCTCGATGCTGAGCATGCATCTGCAATCCGCGTTGACTCGCGTTTACGCCTCACCACAATCAATGAGTGTAGGTACCTGCATCGTTAAGTTGCGGACTCACCAAAAAAACAGGAGTGGCCTTCATTGCTTTTTCATAGCGAGCCTTGTTGCACTGCAAATGGCGTCAACAGCTCTTGGTGCCAACAACACGGACAAGCTGCGTTTCTTTGAAACCAAAGTAAGACCACTGCTAGCGGCCGAGTGTTTTGAGTGTCATTCAGCAGATAAAGCAGAAGGAGGTCTAAGACTTGATACTGCCGCGACCATCCGAGCAGGAGGGGACAGTGGACCAGTCCTTGTGCCGGGCAAACCAGAGCAAAGCCTGTTGGTCAATGCGATTCGGTACGAGGATCTTGAGATGCCTCCCAAAGGTCCGTTGACGAAAACGCAGCAGGAAACACTGATCAAGTGGATTCGTGATGGCGCAGTTTGGCCGGAAGAAAGTCCGCCAACACGCAGTGGAAAAGAGGAAGCAGAAAAATCCTGGTGGGCGGGGCAACCGTTGTCACCCGGCACCGTACCCAATGCGATTAAGGACAGCAGGTCCCGCCATCCGATCGACCGCTATGTGGACAGAGCGCTCAACAAAGTTGGCTTGAAGCGTTCGGAGACAGCAGACCGCCGACTTCTGATCCGCCGGCTATCGTTGGACTTACTAGGACTGCCTCCCACGCCAGAACAAATCAAAGAATTCGTTGAGGATGCACACCCCGATGCCTACGGCCGACTCATTGATCGCATGTTCGCCGCACCGGCTTACGGCGAGAGAATGGCGCGTCGATGGCTCGACCTTGTTCGCTTCGCGGAGTCTGACGGATGGCGTGCTGACAAATTCCGACCACAAGCATGGCGTTATCGACAATTCGTAGCCGACGCCTTCAACGATGGCATGAACTACGACCAATTTGTTGCTTTGCAACTCGCTGGGGATGAGATAGCCCCTCATGACAAAACGGCATTAGCTGCGGTTGGTTTGCTGCGACTTGGCATCTACGAATTCAACCAGCGTGACGCCGAGGGTCAATGGCAAAACATTGTGGACGAGATCACGGACGTGACCGCTGACATTTTCATGGCCACAGGACTGGCTTGCGCAAAATGTCATGATCACAAATTCGATCCCATTCCACGCAGTGACTACTTTCGTTTCCGCAGCGTCTTCGAACCGATGGTGTTTGTCGATCAAAAAAAAGCTCAACGCAAGCGGAATACGGGTGAACGAGAAAGAGTTCAAGTACTCCTGAATGAACTGGCCGAGGTAGAAGCTGATGATATCCAGTCTCTTGCTGACGGTGCTGTTGACCGTTTCCCACTCAATGTGCAGGAGATGTTCCGTAAATCAGCAAGCGAGCGAACAACCTACGAACATCAAATTGCCTACCTTGTGCAACGCCAAGTGATAGATGAAGGAATCACAACTGCGAAAGTCACGAAAGCAATCGGGAAAGAACGGAAGGAAAAACGCGACGACATCCTGAAGCAACTATCAGAGCTCAATGCCAACCCCTACGAAGTCGCTGAGCTGATCACTGTCGCTGACGCCGATGGGATGATTCGCCCGACACGCTTACCAGGACGCACTAAGGGCAAGTCTTTTCAACCTGGGGCCCCAACCATTTTGGGCGGGCAGTCTTTCTCCGAGCAACGGGAATCTCCTACAAAATCAAGCGGGCGGCGAACTGCCCTGGCAGCATGGATCACATCCCCTGACAACCCCATCTCAGCCAGGGTATTTGCGAATCGGATTTGGCAATATCACTTCGGAACCGGACTGGTGGAAAGCCCCAACGATTTCGGACTACTGGGGCTCCCACCCTCCCATCCAGAATTGCTCGATTACCTGGCAAAATCACTTATCGATTCGAACTGGAACATTCAGCAACTACAAAGGGAAATCGTTAGCAGCGAGACGTACCAGCAGGCAACGCAGCACGCCCAACATGCCAAGGCTCTGAAAATCGATCCCAACAACCGACTGCACTGGCATCGCACCATACAACGCTTAGATGCTGAGCAATATCGGGATGCACTACTAGTCGCCATGGGAGCATTGCAAATGCAATACGGCGGTCCAAGCGTCGCAGGTACTCCAGGACGAAGATCGATTTATCTACAACGCAAGCGAAACTCGTCCGATGAGATGCTAAATGCTCTCGACGCACCCAGCGGGTTGGTTGGGACAGCCAAACGGGATGTCACGACCACAGCCCCCCAGGCACTGATGATGATGAACAGCCCACGTGTTGTCGGCGCGGCAAAAAGCTTTGCCAACAATGTCCGAAGCAAAGTTTCTCACATCGAAAAATCAAAACGCGGGCCCGCATTTGTAAACCACGCGGTCGAAATCATAAGTGGAATGCCCGCAGATCAGCAAACCATTGACCTGCTCGCGCCTCTTGCTGCCAGCGGGCAGGAAGGTGAAACAGATGTCTGTCACATCTTGATCAACAGCAACCCTTTTCTGTTCATTGAGTAAGTCGCGACCAGATTCCCCCCACACCGGCCTTAACAGATGCACCACCCACCCTCAAAACTATGCCAAAGAGCGAACGTGCCGCACATACAGCCCGTGGTGAATCGTCGACAGATGTTGTCGCAAGCGGGTGCAGGTTTTGGTGCATTGGCATTGAACGGAATGCTAACCCAGGCAGAAACTCTCAAGACCGGCCTGGCGACGCAAGGTTGCCACCATCCCGCCAGTGCCAAGAGTGTCATCTTTCTCTTCATGGAAGGCGGCCCCAGCCAATTGGATACCTTCGATCGCAAGCCATTGCTTAATGAGTTGGCGGGACAGTCGCTGCCCGCCTCATTTCGCGAGCCAATCACTGCTATGGGTGAAAAGGGCTCACCGCTACTGGAATGCAAACGCAAGTGGAACCGATATGGTGAAAGTGGCTTGGAAATTAGCGACTGGTTCCCACACGTTGCGCAACACGCTGACGAGCTAGCGATTTTGCGATCGTGCTATGGTGAAGGAATCAACCATTCCGGGGGATGCAACCTGATGAACACGGGCAGCATCATTGCAGGACGCCCCTCATTAGGTTCATGGGTTACCTATGGTCTCGGTAGCGAAACGGAAGAACTTCCTGCATTTGTGGTAATGAAAGACCAGAAAAAACCTGGCACCAATGGCGTCAGAAGTTGGGGTCCAGGGTTTCTACCGTCAACCTTCCAAGGAACACCCGTCGGTGATGGCCCCACCGATGAAGTAATCGCCAACCTGACTTTACCCGCAGGGATCGATGAACCAAGGCAACGTCAAAAACTGGACCTGATTCGAAAAATCAATGAGATGCACGCCGCACGTTTGCCTGATGTTTCGACTCTCGATGCACGCATTCGCTCGTATGAACTAGCCTACCGCATGCAAAGCGCCGCCCCGGAAGCGGTTGACTTGGCAAGTGAAACTGCCGCAACTCGCAAGCTGTACGGTTTGGATGATAAGCCAACAGCAAACTTTGGAGAAATTTGCCTGCTAGCGCGACGCATGGTCGAACGTGGCGTTCGTTTCATACAACTATTTAGCGGGACCGGCAGTGGGTGGGACGCGCACTCAGGCATTGAATCCAACCATACAAAGTACTGCGGCAGCGTCGACAAGCCGATTGCCGGACTTTTGACCGACCTGCGACGACGTGGACTACTTGATCAAACCCTCGTGGTTTGGGGTGGTGAGTTTGGACGCACGCCCATGAGCGAAAAAGGAACCGGCCGAGACCACAATCCCACCGGATTCACCATGTGGATGGCTGGTGGCGGCGTCCAAGGTGGGCAAGTCATAGGAGCCACAGATGAACTTGGACTCTACGCCACAGAAAACCGTGCCCACGTGCATGACATCCATGCCAGCATCCTGCACTTACTCGGACTCGATCGCCTTGAACTTTCCTACAACCACCAAGGCCGACTCGAACGACCGACCGTGAACGAAGGGAAAATGATTCGGCAACTTGTCAGCTGACCTGATTCGACATCCCCAACGAACAAATCATTTCTGCGGAACAACAACTTTCGCGATGGTCCGGTAAAACCGACATGCAGGCTGCCTAGAAGCAGGGAAGGGGTCCTGCGATTTCCAACAAGACTGCTGTTGCCGAGATATCTCGTTCCCCCAGCAACCGCTTCAATTCCAGCCAAATCAAAGCGAAGTTGGCTGCACCACGTTCGCAGTTGATCGCGGCAGCTTATCGACTCGAGGCACTTGAGTCACTCTTGGTATCTGCTTGGCTCGCAGTCCTGTTTCAGAAACCGGCAACTGCTCGACTGCAGCGGCAGGATCGACAGGTACTTCTTTCAACAGCTTATTCTTTGGCGGCTGTGGTAACGGCGGCTGTGGAACTGAATCAGCAGGAGCGATACTCGATGGCACTGGCACCTGTCCGTCATTTGATGTCTCAGAAAATGCTTGAGTTCCCAAGTACTGTCGAAGCAAATCCCGAGATGCCGCAAAACCTCTCGCGTACTGAATTGATCCCAACGTACCATTGCTGACCACGCCATCGTAATTAATGATCAAATCCCGCAGCTCCGACGCTGGACGACTGTAGTCTACGTTTTCAATGATGCGTTGCGGCCCGAGATAGTTCAGCCAAACATCACCATCCTCACGCAAGGAAAGTGTCCGCGCCAATGTTTCGGCTGCCGTGCGTAGACGCTCTGGAAGCGGTAGCTCCAAGCGGGGCCGACTCGATGAAATAACGCCATCGTAGAGAGGCTGTCTGGCAACCTCGACTTCCGGGTAGATCACACGTGGATATTCGTAACTCGATATTTCCGGATAGACAACAGCGGGATAGGCGGGTACCGCAATGACCGGGTATGCCGGTGCAGCAACTGCATAGGGATAGGGGACTGGAAGTGGAAAAAAGCCAGCAACCGACGGCAACGGACGATAACTTCGGTAAAAGCCAGTGTTGATCGCTGCATAGGGAACTCGTAGCCGAGTCCCGCGATGAAAAGGAAGAACATCAACCGAAACGAAGGGGGCTCGCACGCGAACACCGCCGGCAGGACGGACAACGACCACCTGCGCTTCTGCGGTATTGAATAAAAAAGAAGATTCGACAGAGGTCCCAGAAACCAGCAACAAAATCGCCCAACCGATGGGACTTCCCGCCCACCTCATTGCAACGACCGGCATCCATTTTGAAATCAGTTTCATTGCATTGTCCTAAGTCTCACGGCGACTTACCTATAAAGATTCACGTACAACCACTCACGCTAGGCTCAGCATAACCAGCCAAACTTTGGAAACCCCAGAGCGGCCTCGAAGCGGCACAGCGTTCCAGCAAGAGAAATCGCAACCACAGACGAAAGTGTACCTTCTCCGCATCATTTGTGGGGTCCGAACATGCGGATCAGACTCCGCCTCACTCGAGTTCGTGCACCAATTTACCGTCTTTCACGGTCCAAAACCGAACCTTTCCACTTTGTCCCGCAGAAACCAAGCTTGTCCCATCCGGGGTGACACTTAGCGTGTAAAGAAAGTCTCCCGATGCATTGAAAGATCTCAAAGACTTGCCATTCGAACTGTCGTAAAGCCTTACTTGTCCATCAGCACAAGCCAACGCCACTTGATTCGTGGCCTCGATAAAGACCACCGATGTGATCTCTTTTGAGAAACCAGAGATGGTTCGACGCTGCTCGCCAGTCTCCACGTTCCAAACTTTTACAGTTTGGTCAGCACTCGCTGAAGCGATTGTTTGCCCGTCGTCTTGCCATGCAATGGACAAGACATGGTGGGTATGGCCTTCCAGGGAACGTATGAGTTCACCTCGTCGCAGATCGAGCAAGCGTATGGTCTTGTCTGCGGCCGAGGACGCTAAGATCCGACCATCCGGCGAGAACGACAACCCCAGAACAGTATCGCTATGCACGTCACCAAAATCACGTACTGGCCTTCCATTTTGCACATCGAATACAACAACTTGGCCGGATCGACTTGGCGGACCACTGCCAACAGCAAGCGACTTTCCATCCGGGCTGAAATCCAAAGCAGTGACTCGATCACTTATCACATTTGGATCATCGACAGCACCAATCGTTCTCTCCAACACCCAATTTGACTCGACTGACCACGACACTGGTGCAGACTCCAAATTAAATCCGATCACCATATTCCCATGACTGGCTACTTGTAACGGCTGCCTGTTTACCGACACGAACTCAGCCACAGCACGTCCATCACTGAGACGATAAACATCAACACTTCCGTCCTGCCTTGCCGCAACGACCACGTCATCGGGGCCGAGTGTCAAATCACACACTGCATTTCCCGGCGCCGCTACCACTGATTGCAGTGATGCCAATCGCTGCCCCAAAAGTTCTTGGCGAGTCGTTTCTGCTTGAATCACCTCCTGATGGCTGGGAATGGCATCAGTAGCACGCTTCTGGGCTGCAGTTGCCGTACCCAACGCCTGCTTCCGTTTTGCGACGTCTGCCTCACTTTTTTGTTTCGCAGCTTCAGCCGCCGTAGCAGCCTTCTTTTGTGCTTCCAGTTCTTTACTTGATTTCTGGGTGACCGTTTCGGCATCAGCAAGCATTTTCTTCGACTGATCAATCTTTGCCTGATCAGCGGCAGCCTCATCATTTGCTTTTTTCAAAGCTGCGTTTGTCTGATCAATCCCCTTTTGAATAGCATCGCACTTGGACTTAGCGGCCACCTTGATTTTTTCAGCTTCCTCCGCAGCCGTGTTCGCTTTTGCTGCTTCCTCCAAAGCTTTTTTCAGTTCAGCTTTTTGCGTCTCAAGCTGCTTGTTGGCTTGCTCGACCATCGACTTTTTGCTGACCAAGATCACAGAGGTTGCTTCGATTACTTTTTTTGCTGCAACGGTGTCTGTGGCCGCTTTTGCAAGCTTCGCTTCCGTTGCTGCGACAACTGCCACTGCCTCAACCTGCTTCTTCTCACCTTCGGCCAAAGCGGCGACCGCTTTCTGGTGCTCTTCTGTCACCTTTTTCAAGGCAGCATCCTCTTTTTCAAGCGATTTTTTTAATGCTTCTGTCTGCGCATTCAAACGAGTCAGGGCACCTTTCTGACGTTCTGAATCTCGTTTAGCCGAAGCAATCGTGAGTGAATCACTACGACTTTCACGCACTTTGAACAGATTCTTTCCATCAACCGGATTCCACACTTGAACAACGCCATCGGCTCCACCCGTGACAATTCTTGACTGATCCGCATTAAGTTCGACAGAAGTCACGGGGGCACCATGCTCCATCTTTCGAAGCACTTTGTTGTCAGCGACATTCACCAATGACACCGTTCCATTTCCTGATGCGACGGCAACGGCGAGAGCAGGTTTGGTCAACAGAGCGATTGCCGTCGCCGCAGCGACTCCACCCAAACTTTCCTGCTGCATCTCCAAGCCAGCAGAATCTGCATTGACGCGTAAAAGCTGCGGCTTACCTGCGGCATTGATCCATGCGACTTGAGTTCCGTCAGGCGACCAAGACAGTTCTTTGATCGGGCCTCCCGCATCGTGTTCAAATTTTCTTTTGGCGGCAGCAATATCCCAAAACGTGACATGCCCCATCTCGTCCACAGACAACAAGGAATCTGCTGCTTCCGACCAGACCAAATCCACAACCCGCTCCGCGTTGCCCTTGAGCGTGCCGTTGAGCTGCTGTTCACGCAAACTCCAAATTTCAATATCACCAATCGCATTTACAAAAGCCCCGAGGTCCTGCGATGGATGAACTGCCAGCAACCCAACAGCATTGGCGAATGGCATCTCATCAGTAGGGACTTCCTGCCCGCTGCGACGCCAAAGTCTGACCGTCCGAAAACCACCGGTAGCGATAAAATCGGCTTGGGGCGAAACAGCGACTGACTGGATCAAATCAACATCAGTGACCTCACCTACGGTTAATGAAGGATCCACCAGTCGACCACTGACCTCATGGGTTGCGGTATCCACAACGATCACACGATTACCCCTGCCAACAACTGCAAAATTTCCGTCCGGGGAAACCTGCAACGAGTAGACAGTGCGAATTGACTCGGGTATTGGCTGCCATTGAATGGTCTCAACAGCTTTTGCCTTTCCTACTTTCGCTCCTTGATCAATCCAGAGTTTAAGGAGCCCCAGTTGCTGGGGACTCAACGACTTTGCTCCGACGCCATTATCTTCCGGCGGCATCAGGGGCTCGTCTCCGCCGACCGCCCGCGTGAAGAGCAAACTTTCAGCTGACTTACCGGCAACCAATGCAGTTCCCGTATCACCACCTTTGACAATGGTTTCAAGTGTTTCCATGACCAAGCCTCCTTCCGCTTCTTTCGCGTGATGGCAAGCAAGGCAATTCTGCTTTAGCAATGGCAAAATTTCGGAACTGTAATCAACGGGCGTGTCACGCTCGAGCTGTGCAACCTGCAACGGCGGTTCCCACGCATCCACCTGCGCAATGTAAGCTGCATGAAAAACCAGTGCCAAAATCAGCGAGATAGGCTGCAGACAGTGACTGCGATCGGTCACAGAAATGAATCGAATCATGGATCAACGACCTGAATGGTCAGATTTGGGGAGGGAATATAAACAGTCAATTGCTGTTCTTTTGCCTCGGCTTTGGCAGCTTCAACTTTCTTGTCAGCAGCGACGATTGCCGCCTTGATCGATTCTAGTTGGGCAGCCTGAGCCGGATCATCATGAAGGGTTTGGAGGTGTTTGCGATACGCTTGGGCTCTTTCGAGAGCTTGGGCGTTTGGCTTTACTTTTAGTTTAGTTTCCACTTGCAGCCAGAGCGAATAAGATCCCGGCAAAGCTTTGTCAGAAACGCTAACTTTTAATTCCCCCTCATTCTTGTCCTTTGCCACTGTAAGGTCGGCGATCTTCACTCCAGGCGGTAAATTCCGAGCACGTAGCACACATGGTTCGGAACCACCGTCACGACGTGTGATGGCGACGGGAACGGTCAAAGTTTCCGTTTTTTTAATTTGAGCGACCTTGCCGTCACCGATTCGAACGCTGATCGGGGCGAGATCACGACCAGAGACACGAAACGACAAATCCGCGCTTACTCGCGACTGAACAAAGTCTCGCCCGGCTCCGCGACCCCAGACTTGAGTGATTGGGGTAGCAGCAACCCTCATTTCCCCATCGTCACTTGAACCAACGACCACCGCAGTGAAATCAGCTGCCTTGGCGTCCTCGGAAGCCTCGAGTGTGATCTGTGCCTCGTGCTGGTTAGCCGCCATCACAACTTCGGTCGCAGTCACACTTGGTGGCAGGCCCTCCAAAGT
>Ga0315315_10002598_pt1 | contig 16538 bp, 18 predicted proteins | sample M140m3416metaG_FD_203699 | JGI IMG/M metagenome (GOLD analysis project Ga0315315, IMG submission 203699) | Ammonia-oxidizing marine archaeal communities from Monterey Bay, California, United States - M1 40m 3416 | ecosystem: Environmental > Aquatic > Marine > Intertidal zone | place: USA... | reverse complement strand
ACCTAATAAATAACCATCGTTTGAACCTATTTCTAATATTTTAAGTTTATTTTTATTTGGAAAAAGTTTAATGACATCTAAAGCATATTTGTTCCAGTAATTTTTTGAATAGTTTGAATTTGAAGATGTATAAGAATAGTCATTTTCTTGATATCGCTCTTTTGGAGTTGTAGTACATTTTAATTGTGTATTTCCACAATCTTTGCACATTTGAACAACAAGAGGATAAACTTTTTCAGATAAATGAAGTTTTGTTTTTTCAATAAAAGTATCTGCCAAAGGATGCATGCCCAGATTGATAATTTCATTTAAGTTTGATTGTTCACATATTAAACATTTTTTTCTAAACATAGAATTTTAATAGTAATTTAAATCACCACCTTTATAAGGTCCCAATTTTATTTCAACTAATTCTGAATCTTGTGATGATTTATTAATTGAGTGTCCTCCGTCAATTGTGATTAAAATAGAGCCTTTGCTAAGAATGGTATTTTTTATATTATTTTTGTCTTCGTCAAAAAGAGATATATCTATTTTACCATTTAAAACAATCCAACATTCGTTAGGTTTTATTTTTTCTTTAAAAAGTTCTTTTGGATTATGATTGTGTGGTCTGACAGTAGACTCTTTTAAATTTATTCTGCTAACTTGTAGTGGTAAATTTACATCAGTTAGATCAACTCTTTTTTCATTTTCATCAAGATCATTTGAAATTATGTGTAATAATTTATTTTTGTTTATTTTTGAATATATTTTTTCCATTCCTTGGTATAATTACAGATTTATTTTTGTCAATGACCAGTGATAGTAGGTTTGTTTAAATTTCATTTATAAATACTGTTTAAAGAGAATGTATTATTGAGTTTATTTTAATATTTATATTTTTTATATCAAAAAAGAGGGTCATCTATAAAGAAGTCTTTCATTTGAACTGGTTTTTTTTCTAAAATATATCTATAAACATTATAATTCTCCAATACACGTTGAACATAATTTCGCGTTTCTCTAAATTTTATTAATTCTACCCAGTTAATGTAATCTATTTGTTTTTTTTGAGGGTTTTTATTTATTTTTTTCCAATATTTAACTCTATTTGGACCAGCGTTGTAAGCAGCTACAGCAAATGGGTAAGCACCATCGTATTGTAATATCAAACCAGCTATATAATGCGAACCTAAATTTATATTGTATTCTGCATCTTTGGTTAATCTTGATTTTGAATAAGGAAGTTTTGCCTCTTTAGATACTAGTTTTGCAGTGTAAGGCATTAGTTGCATTAAACCTTTTGCTCCAGCATGACTGTTAGCACTTAAATCAAACTCACTTTCTTGTCTAATGATAGATAAAATAAACGCACTCTCAGGAATTTTCCGACCATTAATTTTTTGAGGCGTACTTATGATTGGATAATTAAATTTATTATGAAATCTTTTTTGGTATGAAGCTATTTTAGAAACTTGAATTGCAAAGTCATATCTTTCTATATTTGTCGCAAGTTCAGCTGCTAAAACTTCGCTACCTTTGTCTATATTATCATTTGCCAGATGTCTTAAAATAAATTTAGTGTATTTATCTTTTTTTAATTCATCTAAAAGATAAACAATTTTAACTAACTCTTTGTTAAAGAAAATATATCGATACTTATTATCTACCCCCATATCTTTTTGGAGTTCAAATTTTCCATTTGGATTTAATTTTAAGAAAGCTAATTGCCCATAATATGTAGTCAGATATTTTGATGCTTCTTGATACCAATTGTTAGATTTTTCACGATCACCTAATTTTTCATATGTTCTAGCTAGCCAAAAAGCTCCTCTAGATGTACTAATTGGATAATTTACGTTATTATAAAAATTTTGAAAATGATCTTTTGCAGTTAAAGGATCGTTTAAAAAACTTAAAGCAATCCATCCACTCATCCACTCTGCTGCAGCAAAATCTGAACCTTCGGTCATTCCGTGGTTACTTGATATTTTATAGGCAATTTCGTATTTTTTTTTATAAATAAGTGCTCTTGATATTATTTCACGCTCTTTCCACCATTTATCAGGCATTACTAAATAATCTTTGTCATTTGTGATTTTAAGTAAAATTTCTGCAGAGGAATCTACACGGCCTTTTTTTCTTCTCCATTTTAAACGATCATAATTTAGTCCCGCATCATTTTTAAATTTTTTTGGAACATTTTTAATTGCCTGATCTACACCGTAACCTTTGCTAATTAATATTTGTCTTGCTGTATACAAAAGTTCATAATTTTTTGGTAGATATTTAGTTAATCTTTTAAGATCCCAATGTTTACCATTCCAAGCTAGATAATCTGCTCTTTTTATATAATCATCAGCATTGAGATATTTTTTAAATTTTTTTCTAAAAAATTTTAATTCATTTCTGGATAGTTTAGCTGTTATCCATCCTTCTTTTATCAACAATGTTCCACTTTCTATATCACCGCTTAAAACGTAACTTTCTCCAAGTATCATTTTTCCATATCCACTTAAGGGTTTTTTTTGGTGAAACCAGTTAATTATTTTTTTTGGAGATATGCTTGATGTAGATAGCTTATGTTCAGCAAGAAATCTCAATCTATCAATTCGAGGAAATTGACTATTACGATCTATAAACACTTTATAATCATAAAAAGAAGCTTGATTTCCTGAAGTTAATAAGTGTTTCCACTGTATAAAATTATATATTGATTTATCTTTAGCTTTTTTTGCAATTTTTAAAGATGAAGACCATCTGCTTTTTTGCATTTCTGAGATTGCTTTTCTAGCAATATTAAAATCTTTTTTACTGTAGTATTTAGATATTTTAACGCTACGAGATGTAGTTACTCCAGGAATGGACGGTTTTTTTTTTGGTATTTTAAAAGATAATTGGTTGTTTTCTTTTATTTTTTTAGCTTCAGTAATTTTCTTTTCTTTAATTTTAATAGTATTATTTTTCTTAGGTTTTTTTATTGGTTTAAGAATATTTTTTGATATTTTATTGGCTATCTCTTCATTGGTAAGAGAAGGCTTTTTTAAAGGAATTAATGAAGATGTTTCTGCAAAAAGATTATTAAAATTTATTAAGAAAGATGTTATCAAACCAATAAATAATAATTTTTTTAGCATAATCTTTTACTATATGAATCTATAAACTATGTTATAAGTATTTATGTTCAAAGGATCAAATGTTGCTTTAGTTACACCATTTAAGAATAATGGTCTAGATGATGAAGCTTATATAAAATTAATACATTTTCATATGGATAATGGTACCAGTGGACTTGTGCCAGCAGGTACTACTGGTGAGTCACCAACACTTAGTCATGAAGAGCATCAAAGAGTTATTGATTTATGCATAAAAGAAAGTAATGGTAGAATACCTGTAATAGCTGGAACAGGATCAAATTCTACTGAAGAAGCAATTTCGTTAACTTCTCACGCTGAAAAAGCTGGTGCAAATGGTGCTTTAATAGTAACACCCTATTATAACAAGCCTACCCAGGAGGGATTATATCAACACTACAAAGCTATTAATGATAAATGTGGAATACCTATTATCATTTACAATATACCTGGAAGATCAGTAATAGATATGTCTGTTGATACCATGGCAAGACTTTTTGAATTGAAAAATATTGTTGGTGTAAAAGATGCTACAGGTAACCTAGATAGAGTAGATCAACAGTTATCTAAAATGGGAAAAGAATTTATTCAAATGACCGGAAATGACGATAATGCTTTTGAATTTAATAAAAGAGGAGGCGTTGGAGCAATTAGTGTTACTGCAAATATAGCGCCTAAACTTTGTGCAGATTTTCAAAAATTTTCTGTTTCTAAAAGCAAAGAAGAATTAACTGAAGCTAAAAAATTAGATAATTTATTACAACCAATCCATAGTGCATTGTTTATAGAAAGTAACCCTAGTCCTGTTAAGTATGGAGCTAAATTGATGAACTTATGTGGTGATGAAGTGAGATTACCTTTAGTTAAAATAACAGAAAATACAAAAGCTATAGTTAAAAAAGCTTTAGAGTCAGCTAATTTGATTTAATGAAAAAAAAAACCAATCCTGGTTTAAAAATCATTTGTTTAAATAGAAAAGCCAGTTTTAATTATTTTTTTGAAGATCTTTTAGAAGCCGGAATAATACTTAAAGGCTCTGAAATTAAATCCATTAGGGAAGGAAAAGTTAATATAGCCGATTCTTATGCTGTAGAAAAAAATGGAGAGTTGATCTTAATTAATTCTCATATTGCTTCATATAAACAAGCAAGTTATTCAAATCATAGCCCAACAGATGAAAGAAAGCTTTTACTTAATAAAAAAGAAATTAATAAACTTATTGGAAAAATGCAAAGAGATGGATTTACAATAGTTCCTACCAAAATGTATTTTAAAAAAGGTAAAGCTAAAATTGAATTAGCAGTTGCAAAAGGAAAAAAACAATTTGATAAAAGAGTTTCTAAAAAAAATAGAGATTGGAACCGTGACAAAGCTAGATATATCAGAAAAACAAGCTAATATTGTTTATTTAGGAATTGGATCAAATTTAGGAAATAAAAAAGAAAATATAGAAAAAGCTAAATCATATTTAATTCAAAGTGGTATTAATTTAATTTCAGTATCAAAATATTACGAAACTTTTTCTTGGCCTAATCCAAAAAATCCGAAATTTATAAATATAGTTTTAAAAGCTAAATGTTTATTGACACCAGAACATCTATTGAGTTTATGTAAATCAATAGAGGTTAAACTAGGAAGAAAAAAAACTCCAAAAAATTCACCACGTGTGTGTGATATTGACATAATTGATTTTAAAGGTTTTATTATAAACAATAACTTAACTATTCCTCATAAAATGATGCATATAAGAAATTTTGTACTAATTCCTTTATTCGAAATTGATAAAAATTGGGTTCATCCGATTAAAAAGATTGATATTAAAAAGTTAGTCTTTTCCTTGCCAATTAAAGATATTAGATCTATTAAACAAATTTGAATTAGTGCTATAATAAAACATTATGCTTAACTCTGATGAACTGATTAATAAAGTTAAAGGATATAATAAATTCTTAAATCTTGAGAGATTAGATAAGGCTTATAATTTTGCTGTAAAAGCTCATCGAAATCAAAAAAGAGCTTCTGGTGACCCATATTCAGTCCATCCCATCGAAGTAGCCAATATTTTAACTGATCTTAAGTTAGATAGTGCAACCATTACAACAGGTTTATTGCACGATACTATTGAAGATACCTTTGCAACGTATGAAACAATTAAAAGTGAATTTGGTGAAGAAGTTGCCGATTTAGTTGATGGAGTTACAAAAATATCAGTTTTTGAAAATACAGCTGAAACAAATTCTAAAGTTGAAAATTTCAGAAAATTAATTTTAGCAACCTCAAAAGATATAAGAGTATTGTTAGTTAAAATAGCAGACCGTCTCCATAATATGAGAACAATCAAGGGTATCACTAAAGTAGAAAAAAGAAAAAGAATAGCTCAAGAAACTATGGAAATTTATGCACCACTTGCTGACAGAATGGGTATGCATAGAATTAGAGATGAATTAGAAGATTTGTCTTTTGAGATTTTGAATAATGATGCTAGAAAATTAATTAAAATAAGACTTGATGAAATTAAGTTAGATAAAAAAGATATTTTTGAAGAATTATCTTTTGAATTAAGTGAAATTTTAAATGAAAGCCATATTAATGCTGAAATTTATGGAAGAGAAAAAACACCTTTTTCAATTTGGAGAAAAGTTCAAAAAAATAGAGTATCTCTAGAACAAATTACAGACATCATTGGTTTTAGAATAATTTTAGAAAGTATTGATGATTGTTATAAAACATTAGGTATATTTCATAAAAAATGGAATTGCATTCCAGGAAAATTTAAAGATTATATATCTTCACCTAAAATTAATGGTTATAAATCTATTCATACCTCAGTAATAGGATCCAACAAAAAACCAATTGAAATCCAGATAAGAACAAAAGAAATGCATGAATTTGCTGAAAGAGGAGTAGCCTCACATTGGCAATACAAATCTTCTGAAAAATTTAATTCTTTAAGTTGGAAAGAATATGACTGGCTAAAAGATTTGGTAGAAATTATTGAAAAAAATGAAAATCCAGAACATTCTTATGAATATACAAAACTTCAAATGTTTCAGGAAAATGTTTTTTGTTTTACGCCAAAAGGATCAGTAATTAAATTACCTAAAGATGCTACTCCGATAGATTTTGCTTATGCAGTTCATACAAAAATAGGTAATACGGCAGTAGGATGTGAAATAAATGGAAATAAATCTGAATTACAGGATATATTGAGAAATGGAGATAGAGTAAATATAATTACTTCAAAAAATCAATCACCCTCGTTACATTGGATACCTACAACAAAAACGGGTAAGGCTAGATCAGCAATAAGAAGATATTGGCATGATAAAGGTGAACAAAAAGAAGAAAAAGCAAAAAAATATAATACCACATTATGGATTTCATTACCTGATCAACCTGGTCAACTAGGTGACATTAGTTCTTTGATTGGTAGTCATAAACTTAATATTTCAAATGTAGAGATGGCTGGTAAAAATCCAAAATATATTAATTTTAAATTCAAGTTAATAATAAATAACCTTAAAAACTTCACTAATTTTATTGCAGAGCTTAAACAAAAAGGTATAAAATTTAAGATAATTAGACACGAAGATAAAAGAAATGCTTTCACACAAAAAATCCTTAGATATTTTAAAAAAAACTAACGCACTACTTGAAGGTCATTTTATTTTATCATCAGGATTACATTCATCGAAATATATTCAGTGTGCAAAACTTTTAAGCTATCCAATATTAGCTGAAAAAATTTGTAAGTCTTTAGCGAATAAAATTAAAAAGAAATATAAAAAGATTGATTTAATTTTAGCCCCAGCTATGGGAGGAATAATTATTGGTTACGAAATTGGCAAACTTTTAAAAAAAGAAACTATTTTTTGTGAAAGAGTAAATGGTAAGTTTATTTTAAGAAGAGGCTTCAATATAAGGAAAGGAGCAAAAGTTTTAATTATAGAAGATGTAATAACAACAGGAAAATCAAGTTTAGAATGTGTAAAGCTTATAAAACAAGCTAAAGCTAAACTTTTAGGTTTTGCATCTATAATTGACAGATCAACAAAAAAAACACTAAAAATAAAAAAAAAAATTACTTCTCACTTAAAAATAGAGGTTCCAACTTTTAACAAAAAAAAATTACCTAAAAGTCTTAGGTCGATATCTATATCAACACCTGGAAGTAGATTTATTAAGTGAAAAGATTAGGAGTAAATATAGATCATGTTGCAACAGTTAGAAACGCTAGAGGTGAAAAGCATCCAGATATAATTTTTGCAGCTAAAAAAGTTATTAAAATGGGTGCAGATTCTGTCACTATTCATTTAAGAGAAGACAGAAGGCATATTAAAGATAATGATGCTAAAAACATTTGTAAGTTAAAAAAAGTACTAGTTAATCTTGAAATTTCAATGAATGATAAGATTATTAGAAATGCACTTAGAATAAAACCTGATTATATTTGCATTGTCCCAGAAAATAGAAAAGAAGTAACTACTGAAGGTGGGTTGAATTTAAATCAAAATAAAAAAAAATTAAAAAATATCATTAATAAATTTAAAAAAACTAAAATTAGAACAAGTTTATTTATAAACCCATCAATTAAAGATATTAAAATATCAAAAGAATTAAATGTAGATTGTATAGAAATACATACAGGCAAAATATCAAATTTAGTAAAATTAAAAAAAAACTTTAATGCTGAATTTAATAGAATTAAGAAAAGCTCAATACTTGCAAACAAACTAAATATTGAAGTTCATGCTGGTCATGGACTAGATTATAAAACAACAAAAATACTAACCAAAATTAAAGAAATACAAGAATTTAATATTGGTCACTTTATTATTGGAGAGTCTATTTTTTTTGGTTTAGCTAAAGTTATTAGAAATTTTAAAAAAATATTAAAGTATTAAAATATGAAAATTCTTGGAGTAGGAATTGATATAATAGAAAATAAAAGAATCAAAAACTCTATCAAAAATTCTAAGTTTAAATATAGAATTTATAGTGCGAAAGAGTTAAAACAATCTTTATTAACCAAAAATAAGATAAGTTTTTTTTCTAAAAGATTTGCTGCAAAAGAAGCTTTTGCAAAAGCTCTTGGAACTGGTTTTACAAACAATCTAAACTTTAAAGATATAGAGATAATTAATGATAAAATGGGTAAGCCTTACTATAATAAAACAACAAAAATATCTCAATTAGTTAAAAAAAAATTTAATATAAAAAAATTCAATTGCTTTTTATCAATTTCTGATGAAAAAAATTACTCAACAGCATTTACAATAATTCAATCTATATGAAATTAGGTAAAAATTTTTTTTTAGAGAATATAAAAACTTTGTTTTTTGCATTAATAATTGCTGTTATAATTAGATCTTTATTTGTTCAACCTTTTTATATTCCCTCATCATCAATGGAACCTACTTTACTTGTTGGTGATAGGCTTTTTGTAACAAAATACTCTTATGGTTACAGCAAACATTCATTTCCTTTTAGCCCACCAATTTTAAATAAAAGAATTTTTTTTAATAACCCAGAAAGAGGTGATGTGGTGGTATTTAAAACACCAGCTGATAATAGAACAGATTATATTAAAAGATTAGTGGGATTACCTGGAGACAAAATTCAATTTATTGACTCTAAATTTTAAATAAAAATAAAATATATTGTGGCAATAGAACTATTGATGTTTATAAATTCGAAGAAAAATTACCGAATGGTAAAAAGTTTCATACAGTATATCTGAAAGATTACACTTATCAAAACTCTGATGTATTTACGGTTCCTAAAGATCATTATTTCTTTCTAGGAGATAATAGAGATTGTTCAAAAGATAGTAGATTTTTATCCAGTGTTGGATATGTTCATAGAGATAATTTAGTTGGTAAAGCACAATTTATTTTTTTCTCATCTGATAAAAGAATAGGTAGCATTTTTTCATTTTGGAAATGGCACAAATCAATAAGATTTAATAGAACTTTTGATAAAATTAATTAATGAAAAATAATTACCATAATTTAGAAAAAAAAATTAATGTAAAATTTAATAATATTAATTTATTAGTTCGATCACTTACACACAAAAGTTTTGATACAAATATAAATAATGAAAAAATTGAATTTCTTGGTGATCGTGTTCTTGGGTTGGTTATAGCTAAAAAACTTCTAGAAATTTATCCAAATGAAAAAGAAGGCATATTAGATAAAAAGTTTGCATCATTAGTTAATAAAAAAACCTGTTTAGAAATAGCAAAAAAAATAAACTTAGATAAATTTGTTTTAACTTTTAATCCAAATAATAAAAAAATTAAAATTGAAGATAAAATTTTATCTGATTGTTGTGAAGCTTTGATTGGAGCTATTTATCTAGATAGAGGTTTAAATGTTGTTGAAAAAATAATTTTAAGTTTATGGAAAAATCATATTAAGAAAAGTAAAATTACCCAAATTGATGCTAAAACAAAATTACAGGAATTTGCTTTAAAAAATTTTAAAAAACTTCCAACTTATAAATTAATTTCAAACACAGGGCCACACCACAAACCTCTTTTTAAGATTGGTGTGAAACTTCCTAATAGCAAATTATTTACAGCCATGGGCAAATCAAAAAAAGAAGCAGAGCAAAATGCAGCTAATGAGTGTTTAAAAAGTACAAAATAATTATATTATGAATTGGATTGACGAAGGTTTTTTGATTAACAAAATCAGATATAGTGAAAATGCTCTAATTACTGAAATTTATACAAAGGATCATGGTAAAGTATCTGGTATAATTTATGGTGGTACATCAAAAAAAATTAAAAATTATTTGCAGATAGGCAACAGACTGCACTTAAATTATAGTTCTAAAAACAATCTTAGAATGGGATATTTTAAAATTGAAATTCTAAATGCCTATACTCCTTTATATTTTGATAATAAACAAAAACTTTCATGTATTAATAATGCCACAAATTTAATTAAAATTTTAAGTGCAGAAGCACAATCAAACGATAAAGTTTATTTATTAATTGAGAACCTTTTTTTAATTTTAAATAGAAGAGATTGGTTAAAAAAATATATTTTCTGGGAATTAGAGTTACTAAAAGTTCTTGGTTATGATCTTGAGTTAAAAAATTTAGTAGAAAAAGATATTGTTGATAATAAAATTATTTATTATGCAAGTTCTTCGACAGAAAAAAAATATGTCCCAAATTTTTTAATTGAAAAAGATATAAACGTTGAAGATGTTAAGACTTTATTAAGTGGTTTACAATTAGTTGGAGATTTTCTTGATAAAACCATTTTAAAACCAAACAATCTTAATTATCCAAATAGCAGATTGTTATTTATAAATTCATTTAAATAATTATTTTAAAATCTTATCAAGACGATCCGCATAATAGGTAACAATAGCATTTGCTCCTGCTCTTTTAAATGCGATTAAACTTTCATATATAGCATTTTCATTTATTATTTTTTTTTTTATTGCATTAGAAATTAAACTATATTCTCCAGAAACTTGATATGCAAAAACAGGTATCTTAAATTTTTCTTTTACTGATTTTATAATGTCTAAATAAGGCATTCCTGGTTTTACCATCACCATATCTGCACCTTCCTTAATATCTAGAGCAACCTCTCTTAAAGCTTCGTCACTATTTTTAAAATCCATCTGATATGTTTTTTTATCACCTTTTAATGATCCTTTAGATCCTACTGCATCTCTAAATGGACCATAAAAACTTGAAGCATACTTTGCTGCATAGGATAAAATTTGAACATTTTGATAATTAGATTTATCTAAAGCTTTTCTTATCTTTCCTATTCTTCCATCCATCATATCGGATGGAGCCAATACATCACATCCCATTTCAGCTTGTAATAAAGATTGATTTACTAAAACTTCTATTGTTTCATCATTTATAATTTGATTAGATCTTATTAGTCCATCATGACCATGAGAAGTATAAGGGTCTAAAGCTACGTCACACATAATACCTATTTGATTTTTATATTTTTTCTTAATTTCAATTATTGCTCTACTAACTAAGTTATTTTCATTAAGTGACTCTGACCCAATTTCATTTTTTAGATTATTTTTAGTTTTAGGGAAAAGAGCAATCATTGGTATCTCATTTCTAATAGCTTGATCTATAATTTGGGATATCCTGTTGATTGTATATCTGTAAACACCCGGCATAGATTTAATTGATTCTTTTTTATTAGATCCTTCGATTAAAAATATAGGTAATATAAAGTCGCTTGAACTAAGCGTATTTTCCTGGATTAACTTTCTTGACCAAGAATACATTCTATTGCGTCTAAGTCTCAAGCTTGGATATTTTCCTGTGATCATGTTTAAATTTTCTTTAAAAATGCGACAAATGTAATATACAAATATAACTTAAAAAGGGTATTAAACAATTATTAAGGGTAAAAAAATATACATAATGACGCTAAATTTCGAAGATTTTCAAAAACAAGACATTAAATTCGACATAACAGAATTGCAAAAAGCATATAAAGAAATTATAAAAATTAAAAATTTTGATGGACCAGAAGGTATTACCAATTTTGGAGCAATATCTCTCACCCAGATACCTAATGATCCAAACTCAATAAAAGGTCATAAAGCAAGAGGTGTTTTTTGGACTAAACCAGACTCAACTGGAAAAGAAGTGCTTAGAGACGAAACTATAGATGAAGCAGCTTATTCAGAATTTATCGATGATTATAAAAATACTTATTTTAAGGAAGTGTTTGATGTTCTTTCTTCAAAATATAAATTAGGAAGAGTTAGAATTTTATTAAAACAACCAAGATCAACATTAAGTTGGCATAGAGATCCGGAACCAAGATTACATATTCCAATAATTACAAACCCCGGATGTCAAATGGTTATTGATCATGTTTCTATGCACTTACCAGCAGATGGATCTGTATGGATTACTAATAACACTAAATATCATAATGCGTTTAATGGAGGTGAAGAAAATAGAATTCACTTAGTAGCTTGCGTGTTAGATCATAAATTTAATTAATTTGAGAAAAATATTTATTTCATCAGATCATGCAGGATTTAAGCTAAAAGAAGCAATCAAAATATACCTTTCAAAAAAAAAAATTTCTTTTAAAGACATGGGGCCATACAAAGATGATAGAGTAGACTATCCTGACTTTGCTCACAAAGTAGCAATAAAAGTTAAATCAAATAATAACAATGTAGGTATTTTAGTTTGTGGCTCGGGTATAGGAATGAACATAACGGCAAATAGACATAAAAACATACGTGCAGCACAATGTTTTAACTTAAAATCCACGAAATTATCAAGATTGCATAACGATGCAAACATCATTACATTAGGTTCAAGAGTGCTTAGCAAGAAAAAAGCTTTGAGTTTTGTAAATGTATTCTTAAATACTAAATTTGAAGGAGGAAGACATTCAATAAGAATTAAAAAGATTTAATTATGTCTAGTGAAAAAAATTATTTAAACGATAGTTACAAAAGTTTTTTTGAAGATAGTTTATCAAAAAAAGATCCAGAACTTTATAAAGCTATTCAAGATGAGCTTGTTAGACAACAACAACATATAGAGTTAATTGCATCAGAAAATATTGTTTCTCAAGCCGTATTAGAAGCGCAGGGCTCAGTTTTAACGAATAAATATGCTGAAGGTTATCCAGGCAAAAGATATTACAATGGTTGCGAGCACGTAGATGTTGCTGAAAATTTGGCAATTGAAAGATTGAAAAGATTATTTGAATGTAAGTTTGCTAACGCTCAACCCCATTCAGGAGCTCAAGCTAATGGAGCAGTATTTTTAGCTTTATTAAGTCCAGGTGATACTTTTATGGGGATGAGTTTAAATTCAGGTGGTCATATTACTCATGGACTAAAGATTTCAATGTCTGGCAAATGGTTTAATGCTATAGGCTATGATGTTGATAAAGAGTCTGAATTAATAGACTACGATAATGTTGAAAAACTTGCTATAGAACATAAACCTAAACTAATTATTGCTGGTGGTAGTGCTTACTCTAGAGTAATTGATTTTAAAAGATTTAGAGAAATTGCTGATAAAGTTGGCGCATATCTAATGGTTGATATGGCACATTTTTCTGGTTTAGTAGCAGGTAAAGGTTATCCAAATCCATGCGATCACGCACATGTTGTAACCTCAACAACACATAAAGTATTTAGAAGTGCAAGAGGCGGTATAATTTTAACCAATTATGAAGAACTGTCAAAAAAATTTAATACTGCTGTTTTTCCAGGTTATCAAGGTGGACCATTAATGCATATTATTGCTGCTAAAGCAGCTGGTTTTCAGGAAGCATTACAACCTGAATTTAAGGATTATATACAATCAGTTTTGGCTAATGCAAAAATATTAGCTGAAACTTTAAAGAATAATGGGTTTAAAATTTATTCAGATGGTACTGATACCCATTTAATGCTCGTTGACTTAAGACCATACAATGTAAAAGGAAATTTAGCAGCTGAAAGTCTATCTCGAGCAAATATAACTTGTAATAAAAATGGAATACCTTTTGATGCAGAAAAGCCAATGATCACATCTGGTATTAGATTGGGAACTCAAGCAGCAACTACTAGAGGTTTTGGTTTAAATGAATTTAAAATTGTCGGAGAGCTAATAACTAAAACAATAAAAGGATTATCAGAAAATCCAACTGATAATAGCAAAATTGAGAATGAAGTTAAAAATGAAGTTATCTCTTTAACTTCATCATTTCCAATATATAAGAACTTATAGAATTATGATTTGTTCAATTTGTAAAAAAGGGGAGACATCAGTTGTTGATTCACGCCCTACGGAAGATGGCACAGCAATTAGACGAAGAAGATTATGCGTTTGCGGCGCAAGATTCACAACATTTGAAAGGGTTCAAATAAGAGAATTGATGGTTGTTAAGAAGAATGGCAGAAAATCATCTTTTGATAGAGACAAATTGTCTAAGTCAATTTATATAGCCTTGAAAAAAAGGCCAATTGATACAGAAACAGCTGAAAAATTTATAAGCAACATTTCAAGATCATTGGAAGAATTAGGTCAAAGTGAGATTTCATCAAATACTATAGGTACAATGGTTATGGAAGGGTTGAAAGAATTAGATCCTGTAGCTTATGTTCGTTTTGCTTCTGTTTACAGAAACTTTAGAGAAGAAAAAGACTTTGTACAATTCGTGGACAAACTTGATGTCTACAAAAAAAGATAAATTTTCATCAAAAGATAAATCTTACATGGAGATAGCCTTAGACTTGGCTAAGTCCCGTCATGGACTTACGGGTTCAAATCCCTCTGTAGGCTGTGTGATAGTTAAAAATGATAAAATAATTTCTATAGGACAAACATCATATAATGGCAGACCACATGCTGAATTTAATGCAATAAAGAATTGTATTGATGATTTAAAAGGTTCAAAAATATACGTTACTTTGGAACCATGTTGTCATCACGGTTTAACACCGCCATGTACCAATTTAATAATTGAATCTAAAATTTCAGAAGTTATTTATTCAGTAGTAGATATTGATAAAAGAGTAAGAAATAAAAGTTTTAAAATTTTAAAATTAAATAATATTAAAGTTAAGAAAGGTCTTCTAAAAGAGAAGATTAATAATTTTTATTCAGCATACTTTTTTAATAGAAGAAATAAATTACCTTATGTTACTGGAAAAATTGCTGTTTCAAAAAACAATCTAATTTACAGTAAATTAAGCAAAAAAATTACAAATATTCATTCTGATAAATTTACTCATTTACTAAGATATAAGAATGATTCATTAATGATTTCATATAAAACCTTAAATAAAGACAATCCAAAATTAAATTGTAGAATAAAAGGTTTTAGTAATTATTCACCGAAGAGAATTATTTTAGATAACAAACTTAAAACTAAAATTAATAGCTATTTAATAAAAACAGCAAATAGAGATAATACTATAATTTTTTATAATCAAGCTGACAAATCCAAATTTTTAAACTTTAAGAAAAAAAAGATTAAATTAATTAGATCTAAGATCAACAAACAAGGCAAGTTCGATATTAAAACTGTGTTAAGAAAGCTATATAAAATTGATTGTAGAAATTTATTAATAGAAGGGGGTGATGCTTTAACTAATCATCTTATAAAAAATAAAATTTTTAATAAATTTTATTTATATAAAAGCCCAAAAAATCTATCTAAAGTAAATGACTATTTGAAATTTAATAGTTTAGATATATTAAATCAAAAATATAAAAAAAAATTAAACTTAAACCTAGTTTTGGGAAAAGATAAAATAACGCTATATAAAAATTAATATGTTTAATGGAATTATATATAATAAAGGCACTGTTACAAAAATCATTAAAAGACCAAAAGGTTTAAATATATTTGTAAGGAGTAATCTTAGTGTATTTAATAAAGATAAGGGCTTATCTGTGGCTTGTGATGGTGTTTGTCTAACATTAATTTCTTGTAAATCAAAAATAATGGAATTTTATCTTTCTAATGAAACCATAGTTCGTTCAAAATTTAAGTTTTTAAAAGTTAAAGATATAATAAATTTAGAGTTACCATTAAAATATGGAACAAAAATTTCAGGACATATTTGTCAAGGTCATATTGATACAGTTGGTAAAGTTTTAACTGTTAAGAAAGTTGATAAATCATTTATTTTTGATTTTGAAATATCAAAAAAAGAGAGAAAACATTTAATAGAAAAGGCATCAATTTGTATTAATGGTATATCGCTTACTATTTCTAAAGTTACCAAAAAAGGTTTTCAAATATGGATAATCCCATATACCTATAAAGAAACAAATTTATCAACTCTAAATCAATCTAGTTTAGTTAACATAGAGATAGATATCCTGTCTAAATACGTTAGAAATTATTTTAATGAAAAAAAATAATTTTTCCCCAATAGAGTCAGTTATAAGTGTTGCTAAAAAAGGGGGTATGTTCATATTAGTAGATGACGAAAAAAGAGAAAACGAAGGTGATTTAGTTATTTCAACATCAGATTCAAATGCAAAAAATATAAATTTCATGGCAAAGTATGGACGTGGTTTAATTTGTCTAGCACTTGATAGTCTCCAAGCAAAAAAATTAAATTTGTCTTTAATGTCTCCAGTAAATCAATCTAGAAACAAAACAGCATTTACTGTTTCTATTGAGGCTAGAAAAGGAATAAGCACAGGTATATCGGCGAAGGATAGAGCTAGAACAATTAAAGTTGCATCAAAAAAAAATGCTAATAAAAATGAAATTGTTTCACCAGGACATATATTTCCAATAATTGCTAAAGATGGAGGGGTACTTGTTAGAGCAGGTCACACGGAAGCCTCTGTAGATATATCTAAACTTTCTAAAAAAAATAACTCAGCTGTAATTTGTGAAATTATGAATGAAGATGGAACAATGGCTAAAGGTCAGG
>Ga0315315_10002596_pt1 | contig 16539 bp, 17 predicted proteins | sample M140m3416metaG_FD_203699 | JGI IMG/M metagenome (GOLD analysis project Ga0315315, IMG submission 203699) | Ammonia-oxidizing marine archaeal communities from Monterey Bay, California, United States - M1 40m 3416 | ecosystem: Environmental > Aquatic > Marine > Intertidal zone | place: USA... | reverse complement strand
CAACCCATTCATTACTGCTGCCATACCATGTTCTCTTACTCCGTAATGTATATAGTTACCGTTAAAATTTCTAGAATTAATTATTTTAGAATTATTAGTTTTTGTATTGTTAGAACCACTTAAGTCTGCTGAACCACCGATAAGTTGAGGAAGTAGAGCAGAGATACTTTCAATTGCTGCCATTGAACACTGTCGAGTAGCTACGCTTGGTTTGGACTCAAAATATTTTGTTTTTTCTTTTTCAATTAAACTTCTTAAATTTTCTAAATCAGAATTTATGTAATCCCTCTCTAGAGCATCTTTAAATTTCAAATTTTTTTCTTGCCATTTTTTTTCTATCAACTCACCTTTGTTGCCAATTTCTTTCCATTCATTTAACACATCCTGTGGAATTTCAAATGGTTGGTGACTCCATTTAAGTTTCTTTCTTACCAGCGCAATTTCCTCATCTCCTAGAGGGGAGCCGTGAGAAGAGGCTTTTCCAGACTTATTAGGAGATCCAAAGCCGATTACAGTTTTGCAAGATATAACAGTTGGTTTATTAGACTTAGATGCTTTAGTAATAGCTTTTGATATTTGTTTTTCATTATGACCATTTATTTCTAAAAAATTCCAACCATAAGCCTCAAATCTTTTTTTATAATTATCTGAAACGCTTAAAGAGGTTGAGCCATCAATTGAAATTTTGTTATTGTCAAAAAAAACAATCAGGTTCTTTAGCTTAAGATGACCGGCTAAACTCATTGCTTCGTGACTAATACCTTCCATTAGATCTCCATCGCTGGCAATGACGTAAGTTTTATTATTAATCGCTGCTGAACCAAATTTTTTTTTATAGACTTCCTCTGCAATCGCCATTCCAACTGCATTTCCCAAACCTTGTCCTAATGGACCGGTTGTGGTTTCTATACCAGTGCCTTTTTTATATTCAGGATGACCTGCACAAATTGATTTTAGTTGTCTAAAATTTTTAATATCTTCAATCGAAATACTTTCGTATCCAGTTAAATAAAGCAGAGAGTAGAGCAACATCGAGCCATGCCCAGCAGATAAAATAAACCTATCTCTGTTAATCCAATTAGGATTTTTCGGATTAAACCTCAGGTGGTATTTAAATAAAACAGTTGCAACATCGGCCATACCCATAGGCATACCTGGATGACCAGATTTTGCTTTTTGCACAGCGTCAATTGATAAAAATCTAATTGCGTTGGATAATTGATTAAATTTTACACTCACCTTAGATTACCTATATAGACTTAAACTAATGATATCAATAATATGGTATAAAATTTTATGAGTAAAATTGAAAAAAAAGAAAAAAATTTAAATCAGCTTTTAGAGAAATTAAATTTATTATCTTTAAGTTATTCACAGCCTAATTATGAAATTGAAAAAATTAGAACTGAAAAAAACGAATTATCTAGACAAAAAAATGAAATAGAAAAAAAAAATCAGGAATTAATGAGAGAACATAAGTATTTAAAAGAAAAAATAGAAAATCTACAAATAGAGGTTAATAAAAAATCTGAAATCGAGGAAAAATTTAATCAAGATATTGAAGAGTTAAGTCAAGAAACAGAAAACTTGGTAAATGAAATAGACAAATGGCAAATGTAAATGTAAAATTTAATAATAAAGACTATCTGCTTTCATGTGATGACGGGCAAGAAGAGTCATTAAAAAAACTGACAAAGTTTTTAGACAAGAAGTACTCTGAGTTAAAAGATAAACTAGGAAACATTGGAGAAAATAAGCTTCTATTGATTACCACGATTCAACTGATTGATGAATATTTTGATTTAAAGCAAAAAATTACAGATCAAAAAACTAAATTAGATTTAATCTCAAAAAAATTTAAGGAAATTAAATCCCTAGCTATTAAATATAAAGAGGAGAAAGATACAGAGATTGATAAATTAAACGATGAGCTAGATGGATTTAAAAAAGCTATAGAAGAAAGCAATTCTTTATATGAGTCCATGTTAGATAAAACATCAGAATCTTTAGAGAAAATAATTACTAATACCAAGTCACTGTCCAAAATACAGTAGATGCAACAAAAAAATTTAGTAAGGAAAAAGTACTATCTATTAAGAAAAAAAAAATATTTTGAAATAAGTAAAATCTTTTTTAATCCTTTATTAAGTCTAATTAAATCAAAAATAAAAAAAAATGATTATATAATAGCATTATATTACCCCACTTCTTTTGAAGTTAACATTCTTAAGCTATTAGAATTTAATCATATCTCTAATAAAAATTTGTTACTTCCAGTGATAGAAAAAAATAACTCAATGAATTTTTTTTCATGGGAAAAGCATGAAGTATTACAAGTAAATAAATACGGAATATTAGAACCGTTTAAAAAAAAGAAAAACATTCCTCATGTTATGTTAGTTCCATTATTAGCATTTGATAAAAACAAGTATAGATTAGGATACGGCAAAGGATTCTATGATCGTTACTTAAATAAATATTTAAAAAAAAATAAAGATATTTTAACTGTTGGTGTTGCTTTTTCGTTTCAAAAACATCATAAATTACCCATAAATAGTAATGATGTGAAATTAGACTATATACTGACAGAAAAAGGTATTTATTAATGAATCTACTAATTTTAGGTGATGTGATGGGAGCGTCTGGCAGAGATGCGATAAAAAATAAATTACCTAATATAATTACAAATAATAAAATTGATTTTGTTGTTGCTAATGGAGAAAACGCAGCTGATGATGGAAGAGGAATAACCCCACATATAGCTGAAGAATTTTTTTTAAAAGGAATTGATGTAATCACTTCAGGAAACCATATCTGGGATAAACAGGAAACTACTGACTTCATCGAAAAAGAAAAAAGACTTTTAAGACCGGCAAATCTTGCAGAAGGTTCACCCGGCAAAGGTTATGAAATTTATAATTCAAAAAATAAAAAATATAAAATCGGCGTAATTAATTTAATGGGAAATGTATTTATGAGAAAAACTAATGATGTTTTTCAATCTGCCAAAAACATTATTCAAAAATTAGTTTTAAAAAAAGATGTTGATTTTTTAATTGTAGATTTTCATGGAGAAATTACGAGTGAGAAAATGGCAATAGGACATTTTTTTGATGGTTTGACAACGTGCGTTGTTGGAACACATACACACGTTCCAACTGCTGATACCCGTATATTAGAAAAAGGAACTGCTTACCAAACTGATATAGGGATGTGTGGAGATTATAATTCTGTTATCGGTATGAATAAAGAAAATTCAATTAAAAGATTTCTCAAAGATAAAACTGCCATCAAACATTTTCCAGCTGAAGGCGAAGGAACATTGTCAGGAATAATTGTTGAAACAAACTTAGAAACTGGATTAGCAAAAAAAGTTACTAGATTAATTGACGGAGGCAGCTTAACTAATTAATTATGGCAGGACACTCGCATTGGGCTGGAATAAAACATAAAAAAGGTAGAGCTGATAAAGAGAGGTCAAAAATATTCTCAAAGCTTTCTAGAGAAATTACTGTTGCAGCTAAATTAGGAGACAAAGACCCAGACATGAATCCAAGATTAAGAACTGCTATCCAAGCTGCAAAACAAGCAAATATGCCAAAAGACAATATTGCTAGAGCCATAAGTAAATCAGAAATGAGTGGGGATAAAAATTATGAAAATTTAAGATATGAAGGATTTGGAACATCAAACGTGGCTTTAATAATCGACACCTTAACTGACAACAAAAATAGATCAGCATCTAGCATTAGAACTGTACTGCAAAAAAATGGTGGAAGACTAGGCGAGTCTGGCTCCACAACACACCTTTTTAATAATTGCGGAATAATCCAATTTGAAAAAAATAAGATAAGCGAAGAAGAAGCCTTTGAAATTGCAATTAATTCAGGAGCAAAAGATTGCACAAGTTTAAAAGATTATCTTGAAATAATAACTGAAAAAGAAGATTTTTATAAAATTAAAACTGAACTAGAAAAAAAAATTGATGTTTTTTCATATTCTGCCATAGAATGGAGAGCTCTTAATTATATTGATTTAAATAAAGAGCAAAGTGAAAAAATTTTAGAAATATTAAACGCGCTTGAAGAATTAGATGATGTTCAAAATATTTTTACCAATGCAAATTTAGAAAACATAAAGATATGAAAATTATTGGAATTGATCCAGGCTTAAGTGGTGGTATTGCAGTTTTAGAGAATCTAAAAGTTTTAAATATTTACGATATGCCTGTTATGTCTGAAGGAAAAAAAAATAAAAGACAATTAAACAGCGCACAGCTTGTCACATTAATAAAAGAAAATATTAAATCTAATGAAGAAACAGTAGTTGTTGTAGAACAAGTTAATGCCATGCCTGGACAAGGTGTAACAAGTATGTTTAATTTTGGACAAACTTTTGGGGCAATCAAAGGAGTTTGTGCAGCTTTAGAGTTACCTATTTTTTTTGTAAGACCATCTAAATGGAAAAAACATTTTGAACTAATCAATTCGTCAAAAGACTCCAGTCGCACAAAAACTATAGAAATGTACCCAACATTATCCAATCAATTGGCTAAAAAAAAAGATGTCAATAAATCCGATGCTATTTTAATAGCTAGATTTTATAGTGAGACAAGATTAATAGAGAATAATTAACAATTAATAAAATAGAAAAACGCCAAATTCATGACACAATCTGAAAGTAATCAACCATAATGGAACAAGATATAGCAACTCAAGTAGTAGGATTAGGCGGAGCTACAGATTTTACTTTATGGAAGCTTTTTTTAAGAGCTGACTTTGTTGTAAAATTCGTAATTATTTTATTAATAGCTGCCTCAATTTTTTCATGGGCCTTAATATTTGATAAATTCAAATTATTTAAAAAAATTAATAAATCAATTGAAGACTTTGAAAAAAAATTTTGGAAAGCAAAGTCTGCCGAAAGTTTTAATAGCAATTTACCCGTTAACTCAAAAGATCCAGCAGTATTAATTTTTAAATCTGCTATGGCAGAACTATTGAAAACAAAAAGACAATCTTCAGCAGTCCAATCAGCACGAGTTAGTAGAATGTTGGAAATTGCAACAGATAATGAAATTAAAAAAGTAGAAAAAAATTTCACGTTTCTTGCAACCGTAGGATCAACAGCCCCTTTTATTGGTTTATTCGGAACAGTTTGGGGAATAATGAATTCTTTTCAATCGATAGCTATTTCTAGAAATACGAGCCTTGCTATTGTAGCACCAGGAATTGCTGAAGCATTATTTGCAACTGCGTTAGGTTTGTTAGCCGCCATACCGGCAGTAGTAGCTTACAATAAATTTAATAGCGACTCTCAAAGATATTTTTCAAAAATAGAAAATTTTTCAAAAAGATTTTTATCTATAATTTAAATAATGGCTTTTACATTTAACCGCTCAAAAAAAGAACCAATGAGTGAAATTAATGTAACTCCATTTGTTGATGTCATGTTGGTTTTATTAATAATTTTTATGGTAACTGCACCTTTACTTACAGTAGGTGTTCAAGTTGATTTACCCGAGTCTGCAGCAGACTCTTTACCAGATGACCAGGAGCCATTAACCCTAAGTATAAATTCAAAAGGCGAAATATATATTCAAGAACATCAAGTAACTTATCAAAAAATGATTCCTAAACTTTTAGCAATAGCGAAAAATAGGACTGATACAAGAATTTACGTGCGAGGTGATAAAAATATTAATTATGGAAGAGTTTTAGAAGTAATGGGAACATTGTCTGGAGCTGGTTTTTCGAAAGTTGCTCTTATTTCTGAACCATATAAAAATTAGGATGAATTATGATAAGAAGCTTAATATACTCTTTAACATTTCACTCCATAATGATTTTGCTAACTATTTTAAGTTTACCATTTATGCTTAGAGAGCCTATAGATTTGCCCCCAATAGTTTCAGTAGAATTAATTCAAATCACAGATAAAACCAGCATTCCTTTTGCTCCAAAAGCTAGAAAAATTATCGAAGAAAAAAAAAAGAAAGAGGAAAAAAGATTAGTGTCGGAACAAGCTCCTCCAGCCGCTAAAGCAAAAGAAAAACCTGATAGAATACCTTTACCTAATGAAAAAAAAGAAGAAAAAAAAATGGTGAAGAAAAAGCAAAATCCAGAGGAAATTAAACCAGAAATTAGACAATCCTCAGAGTTTGAAAAAAAAGATGTCATAGATACCAATCAAATAGCAGCATTAATTGATAAAGCAAAAGAGGAGGAAGCTATAAAACAAAAAAAAAATGACAAAATAACTCAAAGCAGCAGAAAAGACTCCTTTGCAACCGGTCTTACATTATCTCAAGAGGATGCCTTAAGAGCTCAAATATTTGGTTGTTGGAGTGTGCCATTAGGGTTACCGTATGATGAAGATTTGCTTGTCAGAATTAAGCTTAATTTAAAAAAAGATGGGACTATTATGAAATCAGAAATTTTAGATCATCAAAGAATGAATACACCTGGTCAAAAATTTTATAAAGTATTAGCTGAAAGTGCTTTGAGAGCAGTAAGATTATGCCAACCATTAAAAGTACCTCCTACAGGATATGATAAATGGAAAGAAATTCAATTAAACTTTAACCCAACAGAAATGTTGAGAGGGTAGTATGAGAAAATTTTTATTTATAATTTTATTAAATTTTTTTTTAATAAATAATTCTCATGCATTAATTGAAATTGATATCACAAGAGGAAATCTCGATCCATTACCAATCGCAGTTTCTCCTTTGCACGTGGATATAAAATCTGAAAATTATAATGATATGGATATTAAAGAATTAGGTGGTGATATTGCTGATATAATAGAAAAGAATTTTAGGGCAACTGGATTATTTAACCCCTTAAAAAAAGAAGCTTTTGTTCAAAAACCTGACATTGCTCATCTAAAACCAAGATTTGAAGATTGGAGATTAATCAAGGCTCAAGCTCTTGTAACAGGTAAGCTTTTAATTAAAGACGAAAAACTGAAGATTGAATTTAGACTTTGGGATTTAGCAGCAGCTAAAGAGATGACCGCTTTAGCTTTTACCACTACCCCGTCAAATTGGAGAAGAGTAGCCCACATAATTTCTGATAAAATTTATGAAAGACTTACAGGAGAAGAAGGATATTTTGATACAAGAATAATTTACGTATCTGAAAAAGGTCCAAAAAATCAACGAGTAAAAAAATTAGCAATAATGGATCAAGATGGAGCCAATACCAAATACCTTACTTTAGGAAACGAGCTGGTTTTAACCCCAAGATTTAATCCCACTAATCAAATGGTAACATACATGTCTTATTTCAGAAACATGCCCAGAGTATATTTACTTGATATAGAAACTGGCACCCAGGAAGTTGTTGGAAATTTTCCAGGTATGACATTTGCACCAAGGTTTTCACCTAATGGAAAGAAAATAGTAATGAGTTTTGCAAAAGATGGAAACTCCGATATCTTCACAATGAATTTAGAAACAAGAGTTGTAGAAAGAATTACTGATCATTCGTCAATTGATACATCTCCCTCATTTTCGCCAGATGGAAAATTTATAGCGTTCAACTCAGATAGAAGTGGTTTGCAACAAATTTATGTTATGAGAAGTGATGGCACAGGAGTAAAAAGAATAACATTTGGAAATGGAATTTATGGAACACCGGTTTGGTCTCCAAGAGGAGATTTAATTGCGTTTACAAAAATGCGAAAAGGTAAATTTTATATAGGCGTAATGAGAACAGATGGCACAGGTGAGAGGCTATTAACTGAAAACTTCTATCAAGAAGCTCCATCATGGTCACCAAACGGAAGGGTAATAGTATTTTATAGAGAGACTAAAGCTGGATCTAGAGGTGAGGGTTTTACCGCGAAACTATGGTCAATAGATATAACAGGATATAATGAAAGGCAGCTCAAAACAGAAACCGACGCTTCGGACCCATCTTGGTCCTCTTTATTGTCTAAATGAGGTAGTATTTTATGTAAAATATACTTGAATAACATTAAATAATTTGAAATAAATCACACTAACAAACCCAGGGGATAAAATGATATTTAACAAGAATTTAAAAAACGTACTTTTAGTAATATTTACTACTTTACTACTTAGTGCTTGTTCAACAGCTAAAAAAGCTGGAACAGGAAGTGACGACGCATACACTGGAACAGAAACAGTTAAATACTTAGCATCAGGAGTTCCTGATAGAGTGTTTTTTGCGACAAACAAATCTTCTCTTACAACAGCATCAAGAGCGACTTTAAGAAAACAAGCTACATTCTTAAGAAAGAATAAAAAGCTTAATGTTACAATTGAAGGTCATGCAGATGAAAGAGGAACAAGAGAATATAACTTAGCATTAGGTGAAAGAAGAGCTAATGCCGCTAGAGATTATTTGATGACATATGGAATTTCAGGCAAAAGAATTTCAGTAATTAGCTATGGAAAAGAAAAACCAATTAACGCAGCATCAACTCCTTTAGCTTGGTCTCAAAATAGAAGATCAGTAACAGTTAAAGTAAATTAAAACTTTAAAACAATTTATTAGACCCTTCGGTATTTTATACCGAAGGGTCTTTTTTTTGCCATTTTATCTCATTAATAATAAAATATGTTTCGAAGCATAAAATTTTTAAAACTCTCTTGTTTATTGTTGCCAGTATTTTTAGTGCATCCTATGGCGTTGTCAGAAGACGAAGAGATTTACTTGAAAGCAATCACAGATCAAATTCAAGTTATTACAAAAGATATTAAAACACTTGAAAAGGCTGTTTATCAAAAATCTGATATAGCTGCGTCTACTACCTTAAATTCTCTTAAGTCAGACGGCCTTAACGAGGAAATTATGACTAAACATCTTTTGAAATTAAATGAAATAGAAAATCAATTCAGACAACTTACAAATAAATTTGAAGAAGTTAATTTTAAATTGGACAAACTTTCAAATCGAGTTTCAAAAATTCAATCAGACTCACAATTAAGATTTTCAGATTTAGAAAATAAATCTGGTGTAGATGTTAAAAAAAAACAAGCCGCTTTACCAGGTTCAGCTAAACCACAAGATTTTGGAGCTGCGCCCGGTTATCAAACATCAAATTTGCCAAAAGAACAATCAATTAACTCAATCGAAAGTGCTCAAACAGTAATTACAGGCGAACCCGAACAAAAAAAATCTTTGTTACCAAAAAAACCCGCTGAAGACCAATATGAATTTGCTGTGAGTTTTATGAAAATTGGTGATTATGAAACTGCTGAATTTGCACTTAGAGAATTTATTGATAAAAATAAAGATCATGATCTGGCTGGTAGCGCTCAATATTGGTACGGGGAAACTTTTAGAATCAGACAATTATATTCTGATGCTGCCACAGCATATTTAGATGGGTATCAAAATTACCCAAAAAGCAAAAAAGCTCCAGACAATCTTTTAAAATTAGGTATTACAATGGTTCAACTTGGGGAAAAAGATCAAGGATGCAAGATGATATCAGGGTTAAAAAAAGAATATCCAAAAGCCAGCAAGTCTGTGTTACAAAAAGCTCAGTATGAGCAAAAGAAATTTAAGTGTAAATCTTAAAAATGGTTTTGAAGAGTTTCAAGATTTATCAGATATTTTTAAAAATTTTAAAAATAAATTAAATAATTTAAATAAAAAATCATATATTGTAGCGGTTTCAGGAGGACCTGATAGTTTAGCACTGGTTGCTCTTACAAGAGCTTATTCATTTATAAAAAAGACTAAATTCTATTACGTATTAGTTGACCACAATATAAGAAAAAATTCTTGTAATGAAGCTATGCAAGTAAAAAAATTATTAAAAAATAATAAAATAAACTTAAAAGTTATTTTAAACAAAAAAAAAATAACAAAAAATATCCAAAGTGTTGCTAGAAATACAAGATATGAAATTCTATCAAATTATTGCAAAAGAAGAAAAATTAAAATGTTACTTACCGCTCACAACTTAGAAGATCAGGTTGAAACATTTTTTATAAGGCTATCGAGAGGAAGCGGTTTAAAAGGTTTGTCATCTATGAAAGCGTTAAGTAAAATAAGCAATAATGTCAGTCTGTATAGACCTTTATTAGATACAAAAAAAAAATCTTTAATTAAGATTTCAAAACATACTTTCGGCAAATATTTTAAAGACCCTTCAAATCAAAATTTGAAATACTTAAGAACCAAAGTAAGAAATTTAAAAAAACCTCTAGAAACTAGTGGAATTGAATATGAACAAATCATTAAATCAATTAATAATCTAGCTTCGAGTAAAGCTACACTTGATGAATATTTTAACAAAATATTCAAAGATTTAATAAAAAAAAATAACAAAATAATTTCAATAAATTTTAAAAAATTTATCAAGCATAATAAAGAAGTAAAAATTGCATTAATTAACGAGTCGATTAAAAGGTTAAAGAATAATTATTACAACCCAAGATCAAAAAAAGTAGATAATTTAATTAAAAATATAGAAAATAGAAATTTTAAAAAGTCTACCCTTGGAGGATGCATATTTATCCTTAAAAAAGGTGATTTGTGTTTAAAAGTTGAAAAAACTTAAAATTTTCCAGATTTTAGATGTTTTTTTGTCTTATTTACAAACCATCATTTAAAGAAATATACTTGATATGATATATTTAATGATTATTTAACTATTATGAATATTAAAAACTTAATAATGTGGGTCATTATAGTCTTACTCTCGGTAGGTCTATTTAACATGTTTCAGGACCCTAATAAGATAAATTCAGAGAGAAATCTTCTCCCGTTCTCGAACTTTTTAAATGAGGTTGACGCTGGAAGAGTTGTAGAAGTTCAAATTCAAGGGAATAATATATCAGGCGTTTTAGCTGATGGAAAAACATTTAAAACATACTCTCCTAATTACCCAGAGTTAGTAAACAAACTTTCATCAAACGGAGTCAGCATAGTAGCAACACCTAAAGAAGAAAAAATGCCATCACTTTTGGGAATTTTACTTTCTTGGTTTCCCATGCTTTTACTTATCGGTGTTTGGATATTTTTTATGCGTCAAATGCAGGGCGGCAAGGGTGGCGCCATGGGATTTGGGAGATCCAAAGCAAAACTACTTAATGAAGCTCAAGGCAAGGTAACCTTTAATGACGTAGCCGGAGTTGAAGAAGCTAAGGAAGAAGTAGAAGAAATAGTTGAGTTTTTAAAAGATCCAAAAAAATTTAGTCGTTTAGGAGGTAAAATTCCTAAAGGTGCTCTTCTTATAGGGCCGCCAGGAACAGGAAAAACTTTATTAGCTAAAGCTATTGCAGGAGAAGCAAACGTTCCTTTCTTTTCAATTTCAGGATCAGACTTTGTTGAAATGTTCGTTGGAGTTGGTGCATCAAGAGTAAGAGACATGTTTGAACAAGGAAAAAAACATTCACCATGTATTATATTTATTGATGAAATCGATGCAGTTGGAAGAAGCAGGGGAGCTGGTTTAGGTGGAGGTAACGATGAGAGAGAACAGACACTTAATCAGTTATTAGTTGAGATGGATGGCTTTGATACCAACGAAGGAATTATTTTAATTGCAGCTACTAATAGACCAGATGTACTTGACCCAGCTTTATTAAGGCCGGGTAGATTTGATCGGCAAGTAGTTGTTGGTAATCCAGATATAATTGGAAGAGAAGCGATCTTAAAAGTGCATGTAAAGAAAATTAGCACAGGTCCCGATGTGAAATTAAGAACTATAGCAAGAGGCACACCAGGTTTTTCTGGTGCAGACTTAGCAAATTTAATAAATGAATCAGCATTACTTGCGGCAAGAAAAAATAAAAGGGTAGTAACAATGTCCGACATTGAAGAAGCCAAAGATAAAGTAATGATGGGAGCTGAGAGAAGATCAATGGTTATGTCTGAGGATGAGAAAAAATTGACTGCTTATCACGAAGGGGGCCATGCAATAGTAGCTTTAAATGAAAAAGCATCAGATCCGATCCACAAAGCAACAATTATTCCAAGAGGAAGAGCTTTAGGAATGGTTATGAGATTACCAGAAAGGGATCAATTGTCAGTTACTAGAGAAAAAATGTATTCCGACATTGCTGTTGCAATGGGAGGAAGAATAGCAGAGGAAATAATATTTGGTCACGACAAAGTTACGTCTGGAGCATCATCAGATATTGACATGGCAACGAAAATGGCAAAAAATATGGTAACTAAATACGGTATGAGTAAAGAGTTAGGACCATTAGCTTACGGAGAAAATGAAGAAGAGGTTTTCTTAGGAAGATCAGTAACAAAACAACAAAATATGTCAGAAGACACGGCTAGAAAGATTGACTCAGAAGTAAAAAAAATTGTTGATGTAGGTTATGAAAGAGCAAAAAAAGTTTTAACCGAAAAAATTGATGATTTACATAAACTTGCAAAAGCCCTTCTAATATATGAAACTTTATCTGGAGACGAGATCAGAGATTTAATATTAAAGAATATTAAACCTACAAGATCGTTTAAAGATGAAAGTGAAGACGATGGCAACAGCGCGTCAGCACTAGGTTCACTAGGATTAAAACCAAAACCCGCAATATAAATCGCATGATAAAATATTACACTAGGGCGTGTAATTTTTATTATGGAAAATTATCTCGAAAATTAGTTAAAAAAAAAAAGACTCTTCCTCTCTGTGGAAATAATTCTACATCTTTTGATAAACTTGAAATCTTTAAAAAAAATAAAAAAAAAATTTCCTCTAAAATAATAGATTTAAACAATATTAACTCTTTACCTAAATTATTAAAAATAAAAATTAAACAAGATATTAAGAAAATTACTTCAAAAAGAAAATTTTTAAATAAAAAAAATCACATTCTAATGGGAATTTTAAACATGACTCCCGATAGTTTTTCTGATGGCGGTAAATTCAATGAAAGAAAAAAAGCATTTAATCAAATATCTAAAATGATAAAATCAGGAGCAAATATAATAGATATTGGTGGTGAGTCCACTCGACCTGGCTCAAAGATTATACCCTCAAAAATAGAGTGGCAGAGGGTAGCCGGTGTATTCAAAAAATTTAAAAAAAAATTTCCCAAAACATTGCTTTCAATTGATACAAGAAAATCACTAGTAGTAAAAAATGCCATTAAAAATAAAGTTGATATTATTAATGATGTTTCTTGCTTTAAATTTGATAGAGAAATTTTTAAAGTAATTCAAAATAAAAACTTGTGGAAAATAATTCATCATATGCAAGGGACCCCACAAACTATGCAAATTAATCCAAAATATAAACATGTATTATTAGATATTTATGATTTTTTTGAAAACGAGATAATCAAACTAAAAGGAGATGATTACTTAAATAAAGTTATTCTCGACCCAGGAATCGGTTTTGGAAAAAATTTGAAACATAATTTGATGATATTAAATAAAATTTCTATATTTCATTCACTAGGATTTCCTATATTAATTGGAACATCAAGAAAAAGATTTATTAATCAAATTTCTAAAAATTTTGATTCAAAAGAAAGGCTTGGAGGCACATTATCATCAGTTCTACATTCTCTTTCTCAAGGTGTTCAAGTTTTTAGGGTACATAATGTTGAGGAAGTCAAGCAAGGAATTTTAGTTTTTGAAACTTTATTAAATAGATGAAAAAAAAATATTTCGGAACAGATGGAATAAGAGGAACTGTTAACATTGGAAATATCAATGGAGAAAAATTTTTTAAATTTGGTTTAGCCGCAGGAACATATTTTAAGAATTTAAAAAAAAAAAAACAAATCGCAATAATTGCTAAAGATACAAGGCTTTCTGGTTATACTTTAGAACCAGCTTTAGTTTCAGGTCTCACATCAGCAGGAATGCATATCTTTACACTAGGTCCTTTACCAACAAATGGTTTAGCTATGCTTACTAGAAAAATGAAAGCTAATATGGGAATAATGATTACTGCTTCACATAATCCTTATTACGATAATGGTTTAAAATTATTTGGTCCAGATGGTCTTAAATTGTCGGATAAAATTGAAAAAAAAATTGAACACTTAATTGACTCAAAAACAATTACTCATTTATCTAAACCAAATATATTAGGTAGAGTTAAAAGATTAGAGGACGGAAATGACAGATATTTAAAAATCATTAGAAAAAATTTTCCTGAAGACTTTAATCTTTCAGGAATGAAAATTGTAATTGATTGTGCCAATGGAGCTGGATACAAATCTGCACCCAAAATACTAACCGACCTTGGTGCTAAAGTTTTTGCCTTCGGAGTAAATCCGAACGGCCTTAACATTAATTATAAGTGTGGATCAACGCATCCTGAAATTATTAAAAAAAAAGTTAAAAAATATAAAGCAAATCTCGGAATAGCACTAGATGGAGATGCTGACCGTGTAATTATGTGTGATGAAAAATCACAAATAATTGATGGGGATCAAATAATTGCAATGATCGCTAAGAGATGGAAAAGAAAAAAAATTTTAAAAGGAGGTATAGTCGGAACATTGATGTCCAACTACGGACTTGAAAATTTTTTTTTAAAAGAAAAAATTAAATTCATTAGATCTAATGTTGGAGACAGGTATGTAAAAGAAGCTATGAAAAAAAATAAATTTAATTTGGGGGGAGAACAGTCCGGTCATATTATTTTAGGAAAATTCGCGACTACAGGAGATGGTCTTCTTGTTGCTCTAGAGACTTTATTTGCTTTAAGAAAAGGTAAACCAGCCTCTGAAGTTTTTAAAGTTTACGATTCTGTGCCACAGAAATTGTTAAACGTTCAAGTAAAAAATAAAAAAATTATTAATTCTAGAAAATGCAAAAAAGCAATTAAGCTGGCTAATAGTTTAATTAGAAACAAAGGTAGACTATTAGTAAGACCATCTGGCACTGAACCTAAAATTAGAATTATGTGTGAGTCTTTTAATTATTCTTTAATTAATAAATGCATTAATATAGTAAAAAAAAGTATTAACTAAAATGTTACCAATATCTAAAGTGCTTATCATTGCTGGATCAGACTCTTCTGGTGGCGCCGGTATTCAAGCAGACATAAAAACTGTAACATCATTAGGTTGTTATGCCATGACAGCAATAACAGCTGTTACTGCGCAAAATACTACTGGAGTTAAATCAATTATTCCAATTAAACCAAAAGAAATATCTAATCAGATAGAGTTTACCGCTAAGGACATTAAACCGAAAGCAATTAAAATAGGCATGTTGCATTCAAAACAAGTTATTTCTGCAGTTATGAAATCTCTTAAAAAAATTAATGTTAAAAAAATAGTCTTAGACCCTGTTATGGTTGCAAAAGGTGGTGCAAAATTAATTGATACTGAAGCAGTAAATATAATAAAAAAAAAACTGATTAAAAATATTTTATTAATTACACCAAATATTCCAGAAGCTGAATTATTAGCTGACATAAAAAAAATTAATTCAATTGACGATATGATTAAAGCGGGTCAATATTTAATCAATTTAGGCGCCAAGAACGTTCTTATTAAAGGAGGTCATTTAAAATCTAATCAAATGAACGATATTTTTTTGAATAAAAATATAATAAAAATTTTTAAAAATAAAAGATATAAATCAAATAATACCCATGGCACAGGATGTACCTTATCATCTGCTATAGCTACCAATTTATCATGTGGAAAAGATTTGATTAAGTCCTGTGAGCTAGGAATTAAATATGTTAATGAAGCAATTAAATCAGATTTAAAATTAGGAAAAGGAAACGGTCCAATTAATCATTTAAATTCGATAATTTTAAATAAGAAATTTATGAAATGAAAAATGTTGTAGTCGTAGGTTCGCAATGGGGAGATGAAGGCAAAGGAAAGATTGTAGATTGGCTTTCAAGTGAGGCTGATATAGTAGTTCGTTTTCAAGGCGGGCACAATGCAGGACACACATTAGTTATTGATAAGAAAGTATTTAAACTTAGATTATTGCCTTCAGGAATAGTCAGAAAAGATAAGGTTTCTATTCTTGGAAACGGAGTAGTAATTGATCCCTGGGCTCTTCTTACTGAAATTGAGGAAATAAAAAAACAAGGTATTGACGTAACACCAGAAAATTTTATGATTTCTGAGTCTGCATCTTTGATACTTCCATTTCATCAAGAAATGGATGAAATTAGAGAAGACGCCGCAGGAAAAGGCAAGATTGGGACTACTAGAAGAGGTATAGGACCTTGCTACGAGGATAAAGTTGGAAGACGATCCATTAGAGTTATGGATTTAAGATCAGAGATTAATCTAGACAATAGATTAGAAAATGTTTTATTACATCATAACGCAATTAGAAAAGGTTTAAATAAAAAAATCTACACTAAAGATGATATCAAAAAAGAATTATTAAAAATTGCTCCAGAAATTTTAAAATTTGCACAACCTGTATGGTTAAAATTAGATCAATTTAACAATGATAGAAAAAAAATATTATTTGAAGGTGCTCAAGGCATATTATTAGATGTTGATCACGGCACTTATCCTTTTGTGACATCATCGAATACCGTTCCAGCTATGGCTGCTACAGGTTCTGGAACTGGCCCAAATAGGCTTAATTATGTTTTAGGAATAAC
>Ga0315315_10002595_pt1 | contig 16539 bp, 14 predicted proteins | sample M140m3416metaG_FD_203699 | JGI IMG/M metagenome (GOLD analysis project Ga0315315, IMG submission 203699) | Ammonia-oxidizing marine archaeal communities from Monterey Bay, California, United States - M1 40m 3416 | ecosystem: Environmental > Aquatic > Marine > Intertidal zone | place: USA... | reverse complement strand
GACAGTAACGCGCTGTTTACCTCAAACGAGGGGTTCTCGGTGGTCGCGCCGATAAAACAAAGCGTGCCGTCCTCAATGTGCGGCAAAAATGCGTCTTGCTGGCTTTTATTGAAACGATGCACTTCGTCGACAAAAAGGACGGTCCGACGCCCGCGCGCCGCCGCCTCACGCGCCTGGTCGACGGCGGCTCGAATATCCTTGATCCCCGAAAAAACGGCGGATATCTGAAGAAACAGTGCATCGCTATACACCGAGACCAATCGGGCAAGCGTTGTCTTGCCTACCCCTGGAGGTCCCCAAAGTATGAACGAGTGCAGTGCGCTCGACTCGATAGCGCGACGCAGAGGCTGATCGACGCCCAGCAAATGCGCTTGCCCCACTACCTCGTCTAGGGATTGGGGTCGCATGCGAGCGGCGAGCGGCTCGAGATCCTTCAAGGACGCGCCAAATAAGTCAGGTTCGCTATTCACTTAACGCGCACCTGATTAAAAAGGTGTATCCGGCACGACAAAGTCAGCCGCGGTAGGCAGCCGCTCACGGTCTTCGCTGAGATCGATACTGAGCACCTGCCCTCCCCGATCTGCCGCCTTGAGCTGCCAGCCAGCGGCCGGCTCATAAGTGATTTCCAGGCGCTGGTAAAGCGCGCCCGCGTCATAGGGTGTCAGGATAGCGGTCTGCTCCTGCATCTCGATCAAAAAGGCCGCTTCCAACTCGGCGCGCGACGCCAGCAGCCAATCGAAGGGGCTGCGCTGGTCTTGCGGTATTGGCCGTTCGACGACCACTTCCAAGTCCCAGTCCACCTGAGTGAGCCGGCCGTCGCTCGCAATCAACAGCTGTCTGTCAGGGGATTCAATTTCCCACCGTAAATAACGAGGCCGCAAGAGAGCAAATCCGCCAGCAGACCTTTGCAGCATCTCTCCCTCAGAGCTGAGGATCTCTTGAGTGAACTGCCCCGCCATACCCTGCCGCTCTGCCAGCAGATCCAATACGTCGGCCCTAGCGGTCAGCGCCACTATGACAAGAAGCAGACAACCGAGGCGTAACAGCAGCACCTATTCCTCCGGAGGGGGTGGCGCCAGCACCTCCCTCTGCCCGTTGCTGCCCATTTCCGTCACCACTCCGGCGGCCTCCATCGTTTCGATGAGCCGCGCCGCTCGGTTATATCCGATGCGTAACTTTCGCTGCACGGAGGAAATCGATGCGCGACGGCTTCGGCAAACATAGTCAACGGCCTCGTCATACAGCGCGTCCGACTCAGCATCTCCGTCGCCCGACGCAGCAGATTGAATTTCGTTAGCGGTGACGGGCGTTTGACCGCCCTCATCCAGCAGTCCTTCCAGATATTTGGGGTCGCCACGGCGCTTCCAGTCTGCTACCACCCGGTGCACCTCATCGTCGGAGCAGAAGGCACCGTGGACTCTTACCGGGACACTGGACCCAGCGGGGAGATACAGCATATCCCCGTAGCCCAAAAGTTGATCGGCACCACCTTGGTCAAGAATCGTGCGCGAGTCGACCCGGGAGCTGACCGAAAACGCGATCCGTGATGGGATATTCGCCTTGATCAGACCTGTGATCACATCGACCGAGGGCCGCTGCGTCGCCAGCACTAAATGAATCCCGGCAGCACGGGCTTTCTGTGCAATGCGCGCGATCAATTCTTCGACCTTCTTACCCACAATCATCATCATGTCGGCGAACTCATCGATCACTACGACGATGCTGGGCAGTTTTTCCAGCGTGGGGTGCACCTGCTCCTCTTCTATTAATTCCAACACTGGATCCGGCTTCCACATCGGATCCAGAATAGGATTGCCTTCTTTTTCCGCGTCCAGCACTTTGCGGTTGTAGCCCTGCAGATTGCGCACACCCAGCAGTGACATCAACTTATAACGCCGCTCCATCTCTGCCACGCACCACCTGAGGCCGTTAGCGGCATCTTTCATATCGGTGATCACGGGCGTGAGTAGATGCGGAATGCCGTCATAGACCGACAATTCCAGCATTTTGGGATCCACGAGGATCAGGCGCAGGTCGGCTGGCGTCGCTTTGTACAAAAGACTCACTAGCATGCAGTTGACGCCCACAGACTTGCCTGAGCCGGTGGTACCCGCCACCAAAACATGGGGCATCTTGCCCAAGTCGGCCACAACCGGAGAGCCTGCGATATCGTGGCCTAGGGCAAACGTGAGGGTTGATTTAGACTCCTCGAAGGTCGTGGAAGCCAGCACCTCCTTAAAATTGACGGTCTGCCGGTCCGCATTGGGAATCTCGATACCCACGACGCTCTTACCCGGAATGACCTCAACCACTCGCACAGAAATGACTGCCAGTGATCTCGCTAAGTCCTTGGCTAGATTCGATATTCTGGAAACCTTTACCCCCGCCGCAGGTTGAATTTCGAACCGGGTGACAACCGGCCCCGGATACACGGCTACGACCTCGGCGATCACACCAAAATCTTTTAATTTGAGCTCTAGCAGCCGCGACAGTGACTCCAACTCGGCGGAGGAGTATCCCCGCGGACCCGAGTCGGTGATGGCATCCAACAAATCGAGCGCCGGAACCTCGCCCGACACAGGAATGTCGAATAACGGCTTTTGCTTTTCCTGCTCTACCCTAACGCCCGGAAGGGGTGCCGCTTTAGGGGGCTTGATTTTAGGCGGCGCACGTTTTTTTTCTTTCGCAACATGCTGTTCAATCTGAACCTTCCGTTCCTCGAGCTGTTTTTCCCGGGCGCGGCGATCACGCATCTGATCGAACCACTTCACCCCTTCGCGATACACATAACGGATGCCCTCGAGCACGCGTCGCCCAAGCCAATCGATCACCTTTAGCCAGCTAATGTCGGCAAACACCGTCAGACCTAGCAGGAACAGCGTGACCAGGACCAGCCGTGCCCCGACAGGATTAAAGGCTTGATCAAAACCCGCAGCTATCGCTGAGCCCATTATGCCGCCAGCCCCCTGCGGCAAACCCGATTCGCCTGCGTCATTGAGCGCTCGCAGTGCCGTCGCGGCCACTACAAGCAACATCAGTCCGAGCGCACGAAGCCCAAAGACCTGCCAGTCAATAGGCTCATGGTTGTCCTCCGAGAGGAGAAGCGACACGGCGCGGTAGGCCAGCAGAAACGGGACTAGATAGGCCGCTGAACCGATCAGGGAAAAAAAGATGTCTGCAAGAAACGCGCCGGTTATGCCGCCTAAATTGTCAATCGCGTCGCCCGTGCCGCTGGCAGACCATCCGGGGTCCGCCTCGCTATAAGTGAGTAGCGCCATCAGGACGAACAGACAGGCCGCTCCGACACCGATGAAAAGCACGTCGCGCAATCTGCGCCGGCCGAAGGCCTGCCCCTCGTTCTCTGATTTTGGCGCTGCCGCCTTGCCTCTGCCTGCCACGATCGTGCAACCAATGCTGGAAATCCCTATGCTAGCACAGCCCCCCCGGTGAATTGATTCATATTCACGCGGGAATTCATGGGTTTAAGGTCATTCCACGCTAACTGTTTGCGGCCGGAATCAGCGCACACTGGCCTCAAGCCCGCACCTGCGCTAGGCTAGCGCCGCCGACGTTAACGGCACTTTTTACGGCAGTAACGGAACATTTTCATGAGCATACCTTCTCACCACCGCCTGATGATTCTAGGATCTGGGCCAGCCGGCTATACCGCCGCCGTTTACGCGGCGCGCGCTAATCTCAGCCCTGTTGTCATTACCGGGCTCCAGCAAGGCGGCCAATTAACGACCACCACTGAAGTCGAAAACTGGCCGGGGGGGACCCACGACCTGCAAGGACCTCAACTGATGCAGCAGATGCAAGCGCACGTTGAGCGACTCGAAGCCAGCGTGGTGTTTGATCACATTGAATCCGTCGATCTTTCTCAGCGCCCGTTTACCATCAAAGGAACTGCGGAATACACCTGCGATGCGCTGATTATCGCCACGGGGGCCTCAGCCCAATATCTTGGCCTGCCCTCGGAATCGGCCTTCATGGGAAAGGGTGTTAGCGCCTGCGCCACCTGCGATGGATTTTTTTATCGCAATCAAGAAGTCGCCGTGGTGGGTGGCGGTAATACGGCTGTTGAGGAAGCCTTATACCTGAGCAATCTTTGCTCCAAAGTGCATCTCATTCATCGGCGCGACAGCTTGCGTGCAGAAAAAATCCTTCAGGACCGACTCATGCAGCGTGCGGCAGAAGGAAAGGTTGAACTGCACTGGCACCGCACTTTAGCGGAGGTACTGGGCGATGAAACCGGTGTCACGGGAATACAGATACAAGCCGCCGGCGACGCTACCGACAGTGAGCAACTTGATCTTTCAGGCGTTTTTATCGCCATCGGGCACAAGCCGAATACCGACCTTTTTGCGGGGCAACTCGAGATGGCCGGCGGATATCTGACAGTCCATTCAGGCACCGCGGGACAAGCCACCCACACCAGCGTCGACGGCGTTTTTGCAGCGGGCGACGTCGCGGATCATATTTATCGTCAGGCCATTACTTCTGCAGGTTTCGGGTGCATGGCGGCGCTGGATGCAGAAAAGTATCTGGACGGGCTCGACCCGAGCTGACCTTGTATAACCCCTTCCCGCCCACCTCACAGGCCCTGACGGATCCCAGCGGCCTGCTTGCCACGGGGGGAGACCTACAGCCCGCGACGCTACTGTGCGCTTACTCTCAGGGTATCTTTCCGTGGTTTGAATCCGATGACGAGATTCTGTGGTGGTCTCCCGATCCGCGACTCGTACTCAGATCTGACCAGATCCACATTAGCCGGTCCCTAAAAAAAGTGGCTCGTCGCAGTGGCTGGGGACTCCGGTATGACAACGTTTTTTCCGATGTTATGACGCACTGCGCTCGTGCTGAGCGGGGCGATGGGGAGCCCGGAACCTGGATCACACGGAGCATGTTACAGGCCTATATCGAGCTCCATGACCTAGGCGTGGCACACTCCGTTGAGGTGTTTGACGGTGAGCGCTTAATCGGAGGCCTATATGGGGTGCTGCTCGATAAGGTGTTCTTCGGCGAATCCATGTTCTCTCTCGAGCCCAATGCCTCCAAGATCGCTTTCCTGGCGCTAAGCAGGCTTTGCCACGATCACGGGATTGAAATCATTGATTGCCAGGTTTACAACCCTCATCTCGAATCGCTCGGTGCGCACTTGATGTCACGTCAAGACTTTGAAAATCACCTGAGGGGCGCTATAAAGACCCCTATGTCGAGCATATTACCCAACCCGCTGTGCCTGCTGCCCTCGCGTTCGCAGGGACTCGATAGCCGACTCGGTGGCAAACTGATTCACTCCGTGGCTGAGCTTGTATGACCGCATCCTTAAGAGAGATTAAGGTCTACACCACCTTTCCCCATCGCTGCTCGTATCTGGAGGGTGAGGAAGCCACCACGCTGTTTGTTGACCCCAGGCAGAAGCTGAGTCCAGAGCTCTACACGCAACTGTCCCTGCTGGGTTTTAGGCGAAGCGGCGACCATGTCTACAGGCCTCACTGCGCGCGCTGCAGTGCCTGCATTGCTTCACGGGTGCGCGTTAACGACTTCAAACCGAACCGGACCCAGAAAAGAGTTCAGCGTCGCAACGCGGACCTTCGACTGGAGCGCTCAGCGTCGATCCTCGATGATGAGGCCTATAACCTCTATCGCTACTACATCGAATCACGACATGCTGACGGCGACATGTATCCCCCGGAGCGAGAGCAGTACGAAGCCTTTCTCAACGATGGCCTGGGATGCGCGAATTATTATCGGCTCTATCTTGGAGACCGACTGGTGGCCGTCACGGTGGCAGACAAAATGCTCGACGGATTGGCCGCTATTTATACCTTTTTTGATCCGGATCAATCTCACAGAAGCCTCGGCACCGAAGCGATTTTGTTGCAGATTCGCGAAGCACAGGCGGAGGGACTGCCTTTTGTCTATTTGGGCTATTGGATCGATGGCTGCCGTAAGATGTCTTATAAAGCGCGGTTTACGCCGCTTGAGCTATTTGTTGATGGTCAGTGGCAACAGCAAAAAACCGAGCAGACCGCATCCCATGACACCACGGCTGTCGTATCGCTACTCGACCCCGATAATGAGACGGTATAAAGCGTCGAGAGCACACGCAGCGCTTTCCCCCACCCGGACTTTCCGATACAGTGCGGCCCACCTAACCCGAGGAGGCAAGGCCTGAATGGCGAAAGAAGATCAGATCGAAATGGAAGGCGAAATTATCGACACGCTTCCGAATACCACGTTTCGGGTAAAGCTCGAAAACGGGCACGTTGTGACGGCTCACATCTCAGGGAAGATGCGCAAAAACTACATTCGCATCCTGACCGGTGACAAGGTGCGTGTTGAGCTCACCCCCTACGACCTGACCAAGGGCCGCATCACTTATCGAGAACGTTAAGGAGACCTGGCCGCTCTCAAGGGCTGCACCGGCATGGAGGCCCAAGACCGCACCCACACCAGAGTGACTCCTCGCTAAGCCTCTACAGGCTCGTCAGTCTCTACGAGCGCCTCGATCGATAGCCCGCTGCGCTCTTCATTCACAGTCACCATCGCGGACCCCCCCTTTGCCAAGGCTCCGAATAGCACCAAATCGGCCAGCGGCTTCTTGATATGCTCCTGAATCACGCGCTCCATCGGACGCGCGCCCATCGTCGCATCATAGCCTTGCTCTACCAGCCAAACACGAGCCTCTTCGTCTACTTCGATGACCACCTGCCGTTCATCGAGCTGCGACTGCAGCTCAGTCAGGAACTTATCTGCAACGGTCAGAATGACATCTTCTCCCAGCGGACCAAACGGTACGATCGCATCGAGTCGGTTCCGGAATTCCGGCGTAAAGGTTCGGTTAATCGCCTCAAGAGAATCTGTGGAGTGATCCTGCATCGAAAATCCGATTGAGCGACGACTGACATTCTCGGCGCCCGCGTTCGTCGTCATCGCTAGAATCACATTCCTGAAATCCGCTTTGCGCCCGTTATTGTCGGTTAAGGTGCCGTGATCCATCACCTGCAATAGCAGATTGAAAACTTCCGGGTGCGCTTTCTCTATTTCATCGAGCAGCACGACGCAATGAGGATGCTTGGTCACCGCATCCGTGAGCAGTCCGCCCTGATCAAAGCCGACATACCCCGGTGGCGCGCCGATGAGACGAGACACGGTGTGGCGTTCCATATATTCCGACATGTCAAAACGGAGCAATTCGAGCCCCATTTGTAGCGCCAGTTGGCGGGTCAATTCGGTCTTACCGACACCCGTGGGCCCGGCAAGCAGGAACGAGCCTATGGGCTTCTGGCCGGCACGGAGCCCGGCACGTGCCAGTTTGATGGCGCCCACCATCTGAGATACGGCGGCATCCTGGCCGAACACCGTCATTTTAAGATTGCCCTCGAGTTTGCCGAGTAACGTCTTGTCATCACTACTGACCGTCTTCGGCGGGATGCGTGCGATCTTGGCAACGACCGCCTCGATATCGCTCGGCCCCAATACTTTCTTCCGCTTGCTGGGCGCGCGCAGCTGCTGGAAGGCGCCCGCTTCGTCAATCACGTCGATCGCCTTGTCAGGCAGGAATCGGTCGGTGATATAGCGTGCCGCCATCTCGGAAGCGACGCGAAGCGCCTTATCGGTGTATCGGAGCTTGTGATGGGCCTCAAAACGCGACTTAAGGCCTTTGAGAATCTTGTAGGCGTCCTCCACCGAGGGTTCCAGTACATCGACCTTCTGAAACCGGCGGCTCAACGCCTTGTCCTTGTCGAAAATCCCGCGGTATTCCGCATAGGTGGTCGAGCCCACGCAGCGCATTTTTCCCGAGGCTAGCAAAGGCTTGAGGAGGTTACTGGCATCCATCACTCCACCGGAGGCGGCACCAGCGCCGATGATGGTATGGATTTCGTCTATGAAGAGAATCGCGTGATCGTTCTCGCTAAGGTTCGCAAGCAATCCTTTCAAACGCTTTTCAAAATCACCTCGATACTTGGTTCCCGCGAGCAGCGCCCCCAAATCCAGCGAGTAGACGACGGCTTCTTTCAGTGTTTCGGGCACTTCGCCATCCACAATCATCTTGGCGAGTCCTTCGGCGATGGCGGTTTTACCCACTCCGGACTCGCCTACTAACAGCGGATTGTTCTTACGTCGACGAGCGAGGATTTGCGCCACTCGCTCTACCTCGGTCAATCTGCCGATCAGCGGGTCGATATTGCCCGCCTCGGCTTCAGCATTGAGGTTGGTCGCGTAGGCATCGAGGGGACGCTTCTCTGCCGCCTCATGGACTTCTGCCGAGTCACCCATAGAGTCGATGCCGTCGGCATCCTCTTCACCGTCTTTGCCGATGCCATGAGTAATGAAATTCACGATATCAAGACGGGAGATGTTCTGCGATTTGAGGAAGTAAACCGCTTGTGATTCCTGCTCAGAAAAAATAGCGACCAGTAAATTCGCGCCCGTGACTTCCTGATGCCCGGAGCTTTGGACGTGGAACACGGCTCTTTGAAGTACTCGCTGGAAACCGAGCGTGGGCTGGGTGTCGCGCCCGTCGTCGGAGTCGGACAACAAAGGTGTGGTCGAGTCTATGAATTCCGTGAGCTCTCCTCGCAGGTCATCGAGATCCACCTGACAGGCTTCCAGCACTGCGACTGCCGCAGAATCATCCAGCAAGGCGAGCAGCAAATGCTCCACCGTGATGAATTCATGCCGCCGGGCTCGCGCCATGCGGAAAGTCTCGTTAAGCGTGTTCTCGAGCTCTTTGCTCAGCATTCAGCTAATCCTCGTCATCGTCGCTGGAGGGTTCTGCTTCACACAGTAGTGGATGTCCACTGTCTCTGGCAGATTGATTCACCTGTGAAGCTTTGGTTTCCGCAATGTCCTGCGGATATATTCCACATACGCCTTTACCCTGCGTATGGACCGCCAGCATGACCTGGGTGGCCTTTTCACGGTTCATACCGAAAAACTGTTCCAGCACCTGCACGACAAACTCCATTGGTGTGTAATCGTCGTTCAGCAGGACGACCCTGTATAAGGGCGGGCGCTTGAGCTGCGGCTTGGCAGGGGCGACGGCGAGGTCGCCGTCATCTTGATCTGGTCGGTCGGTATCGGGACCACACAAGGGATAAAAAGCAGTATTGCGACCAGACTGAGACATGGCCTTAGTATAATCCAACCGGCGCCGTTTGGAGCCTCTCTCCCGCAGTTTCTGCAGGTTTTTCCTCCCTCTGAATAGCAATGCCCTGCGCACTCACCCGCCTCTGCAAACTCGATACCCCAAAAAAAGCCCGCACTAAGCGGGCTTCTGCTGCGGTGTGAACCCTGCCGTTACATATGTGACACCACCGCCTCGCCGAAGGCCGAGCAGGAGACCAGCGTCGCACCCTCCATCAGTCTCTCGAAGTCGTAGGTCACGGTCTTCGCCTGAATCGCGCCATTCATGCCATCGATGATGAGATCAGCCGCCTCATTCCAACCCAGATGCCGCAGCATCATCTCAGCAGACAGGATCAGCGATCCTGGGTTGACCTTGTCTTGTCCCGCATATTTTGGGGCCGTGCCATGGGTCGCTTCAAACAGGGCTATCGTGTCTGAAAGATTTGCACCCGGTGCGATACCGATGCCACCCACCTGTGCCGCCAGTGCGTCCGATAAATAGTCGCCGTTGAGGTTGAGGGTGGCCACCACACTGTAATCCCTTGGCCGAGTCAGCACTTGCTGCAGCATGGCGTCGGCGATCACGTCCTTGATCACAATATCATTGCCCGTCTGTGGGTTCTTAATACTGACCCAGGGGCCACCGTCCAAAAGCGTCCCGCCAAACTCCTGCAGCGCGAGCTCATAGCCCCAATCACGGAAAGCACCCTCCGTAAACTTCATGATATTGCCTTTATGCACCAGGGTAACGGAGGGCAAATCCTGATCGATGGCGTATTGAATCGCCTTGCGGACGAGCCGCTGAGTCCCCTCGGCAGACACGGGCTTAATGCCGATGCCCACATTGTCTGGGAACCGGATTTTAGTTGCTCCCATCTCTTTGATAATGAAGTCGACAACTTTCTGCGCCTCAGCGGTGCCCGCTTGGTATTCAATCCCCGCATAAATATCTTCAGAGTTCTCCCTGAAGATCACCATATTGCAGTCGCCTGGCTTTTTGACCGGTGAAGGTACGCCCTCGAACCAACGCACCGGCCGCAAGCAAGTGTAAAGGTCGAGCTCTTGGCGCAGTGCGACATTCAAGGAGCGAAATCCACCGCCGACCGGAGTCGTCAAAGGACCCTTGATCGCGACACTGTAGGTTTTGATCGCATTTAAGGTCTCTTCGGGAAACCAATCGCCATCGTAAAGCTCTGCCGCTTTTTCTCCGGTGTAAATTTCCATCCAAGAGATCTTCCGCGTGCCGCCGTAGGCCTTAGCCACCGAGGCGTCAACCACCGAGATCATGACAGGCGAAATATCGACTCCAATGCCGTCCCCCTCGATGTAGGGGATGATCGGGTTATCTGGAACCGCGATGCTGTTGTCGTCATTGACAACGATCATATCGCCGGACTCAGGAATGGAAATGTGCTTGTATGACATAGTGGAAATCCCCAGAAAAAAACAATGCCCCGGCACGTTGCGGGGTAAACGCCTGTGCCCGCGCTCCTCGTGTGAGTAGCGTTATGTGGCATGTGACTGATGGGACTATTTTAACACCAAATCCGGCACACTAGGCGAATGAGCCAGTTGATTTTGTTTAACAAGCCGTTTCACGTGCTAAGCCAATTCACCGATCGCGATCGGCCTGACAACGCTCGCGCCACGCTGTCGGATTTTCTGCAGGCCCCCGAATTCCGACCCGCCGGGAGGCTCGATTACGACTCGGAAGGTCTGCTGCTGCTCACTCGTGATGGCAAGCTACAGCAGGAAATTGCGCATCCCAAAAGCGCCCAATGGAAAACCTACTGGGTACAAGTTGAAGGTCAGATTAATGTCGAGGCCTGCAGGCAGCTGAGCAAGGGCGTCGCACTCAAAGACGGGCTAACTCGTCCCGCGCGGGCGGACCTTCTAGCGCCACCCGATATTTGGGAGCGCCACCCCCCCATCCGCGTGCGCAAGACCGTGAGTGACTCATGGGTGGAGATCTCCATCACAGAGGGTAAAAATCGTCAGGTCAGGCGGATGACTGCCGCGGTGGGCTACCCCACCCTGCGGTTGATCCGGGTGAGCATTGGTCCTTGGCACATCGCGACACTGAGCCCCGGAGAACATCGCTATATTTCCCTAACATGATGCAATATTGACCCGGCCCCGCGCTGCCCTCATGCTTCGGAGCCCTACCTAATCGAGCCCCATTGCTAGTGAGCATGCCATTCCAACTAGATAAAACCGTTATCGTCGGCATGTCAGGAGGCGTCGATTCCTCTGTGGCCGCGATGCTGTTGATCGACGCGGGCTATCGTGTCGAGGGCTTGTTCATGAAAAACTGGGAGGAAGACGATGGCACCGAATACTGCACGGCCAAAGAGGATTTGGCTGATGCGCAAGCGGTAGCAGATCAGCTCGGAATCCCGCTACACACTGCCAACTTTGCCGCAGAGTATTGGGACGGCGTCTTTGACCATTTTCTAAAAGAGTACCAAGCGGGTCGCACGCCCAACCCCGACATCTTGTGTAACCGGGAGATCAAGTTTCGCGCATTTTTGGATTACGCCACCCAACTTGGAGCCGACATGATCGCCACCGGGCACTATGTGCAAACGGATGTGCTGGATGGCGCCACCCGGCTCCTGAAAGGCACTGATGGCAATAAGGACCAGAGCTATTTCCTCCATCAGGTCGACCACGAAGCACTAGCGAGAACCCTTTTCCCGCTGGGCGCCGCAGACAAGACGTCGGTGCGCGCAAAGGCGGCTGATGCCGGGTTCATCAATGCACGTAAAAAAGACAGCACGGGCATCTGCTTTATTGGGGAGAGGCGCTTCCGGGACTTCCTTCGCCAATATCTTCCCGCCCAGCCGGGTCCTATCTTGTCCCTTGACGGGCAGGATATGGGGCAGCATGAGGGGCTCATGTATCACACGATTGGGCAAAGACAGGGTCTGCGTATCGGCGGACTCGCCAATCACTGCGAAGCCGCTTGGTATGTGGTGGACAAGGACGTATCAGGCAACGCACTGATCGTAGCGCAAGGTAATGATCATCCGGCGCTGTTCCATCAGCGGCTCAAAGCCACCAAAGTGATCTGGATCAGCGGTAAGCCGCCGACGCTACCCTTAACCTGCAACGCCAAAATACGCTACCGCCAGGCAGATCAAGCGTGCGTTGTGACCGCCACGGGCGCGATACTCGAGGTGATTTTCCAGGAGCCACAGCGCGCGGTCACACCCGGACAATCCGTCGTCTTCTATGAGGGTGATGTTTGTCTAGGTGGTGGCGTGATCGAGCGCGCAGAATGAGCCGCCGTTCGCCAGTAGAGCAACGAACACTCGCATTGGCAGGCGTGGCGCAAGCCGCCCGTATTGTGGACCTCGCGGCTAAGACCGGTAGCTGGCCGACGCCGTTTGTAGAAGCGTCGATTCACTCTCTATTTTGTTTCGATCCGGACGCGGTAGACACCGTCTTCGGTACCCCGCAAGGCATCCGGCTCGGACTCGAGCAGCTATCTGCCTGCCTTGGCCTCTCTCAGGACGAAGCGAGCGCCGATACACTCCGCTACACCCTGGCGATTCTGCAGCTCGAACGGCGTTTTGCCGCGCGGGATGATCTACAGGCGATTGTCCACTCCAGACTGAAACATGCCGCCTACAAGGCTGAAAATTTTTCAAGCGATATTAAAGGGTTAAGCGCTAATATTTCTTCTGTTTATCAAGATACGCTCAGCACGCTACCGTACCGTATTAAAGTCACCGGGAGCGCCCAACACCTTAACAATCCCCATGTCGCCGATGTGGTCCGCGCCCTGCTGATGTGCGGCGTCCGCGCGGCCTTCCTGTGGCGTCAACTCGGCGGGACCCGCCTCAAGTTGATGTTCAGTCGGGGTGCGGTAAGAGAAAGCGCAGCCCGCATGGCCAGAGACCTCGGTGTGACCCATTAACCAAACGGGGCACCCCCGTCATGATAAACTGGCGATCTCTCAATAGCAGGGACAACCATGAGCCTTACCCCGCTGACCGCCCTCTCGCCACTCGATGGTCGCTACCACGCAAAAGCTGACCCACTGCGAGGCATTTTCTCCGAATTTGGTCTGATTAAAAGACGCGTGCAAGTTGAAGTCGCCTGGCTCCGGGCGCTCTCACAGTGTGACGCAATTCCCGAAGTGCCGGCATTCAGCAAGGGCGCTTCCGAGGTATTGGATCGCATCACTGAGGAGTTCGGAGAGACGGAGGCAGCGCAAATCAAGTCCATCGAGGCAACGACAAACCACGATGTCAAAGCCGTCGAATACTTTCTGAAAGACGCCATCAAAGAGTGCATGGAACTGGTCGCCGTGAGCGAGTTCATTCATTTTGGTTGCACCAGCGAGGACATTAACAACCTCTCTCATGCCCTGATGATTCGCGACGGTCAGCAGGTGCTCGCAGCGAGTTATTCGAAGATTACGAGTGAGCTCAGCAGTCTCGCTCATCAGCATGCAGCGCAACCGATGCTGTCGCGTACCCATGGCCAGGCCGCCACGCCCACCACGCTCGGTAAGGAATTAGCCAACGTGGTCGCGCGCCTCAACCGACAACGAAACGCTAGCAGCGCCATTCAACCGATGGGCAAGATGAATGGTGCCGTGGGTAACTACAACGCACACCATGTCGCCTACCCCGACGTTGACTGGCCCGCGCTGTCACAAGATCTGGTGGTCTCTCTAGGCCTTGAGTGGAATGCCTACACCACACAAATCGAGCCTCACGATTACATGGCCGAGTACTTCAACGCCATCGCGCGAACGAACCAGATCCTCGTCGATTTCTGCCGAGATACTTGGTCGTATATTTCACTGGGTTATTTCAAGCAGCGAATCGTTGAGGGAGAAGTGGGCTCCTCCACTATGCCCCATAAAGTCAATCCGATCGATTTTGAAAATGCGGAGGGTAACTTTGGCGTCGCCAATGCCCTGCTCGACCACCTTGCGCATAAACTCCCGGTTAGCCGATGGCAGCGGGACCTCACCGACAGCACTGTGCTGAGAAACATGGGGGTTGCGCTGGGGTATACCCTGCTGGCGCTCACCTCGCTCGAACGCGGCATCGATAAACTCGAGGTCTCGTCAGAACCGATGTCAGCAGACCTCGACGCCTCATGGGAGGTGCTGGGAGAGGCCGTGCAGACGGTCATGCGACGCTACGGTGTGCCTGAGCCCTATGAAAAGCTCAAAGCGCTTACGCGGGGACAGCGGCTGGATGCAGAGGCCCTACAAGCTTTCATACTCGCTCTCGACATTCCCGATGACGCGAAGGAGAGACTCATGTCCCTAACACCTGCAAACTATATTGGTTACGCCTCCGAACTGGCCAAAAACGTTAGCGATTAACGCGGCAGCATCAGGGTAACGACGCGATGTTACTTCCTGTCACAGAGGATCAGTTCCTGGCTGAATATTGGCAGCAGAAGCCGTTGCTGTGTCCCCGCGCATTGCCGCACTTCCGCTCTCCCCTCTCTGCCGAGGAGCTTGCTGGCCTAGCCATGGAAGCCGATGTAGAGAGCCGGCTAGTGTGGCAGGACGCAGGCGCATGGCAGCAACGACAGGGCCCCTTCAAAGCGGAGCACTTTCAACGTGAGGGGCCCTGGACGCTGCTAGTGCAAGGGGTCGATAGCTGGGCTCCAGCCGTCTCGGCACTCAGAAACGAATTACCCAAAGTACCCCGGTGGCGCTTTGACGATGTCATGGTGAGCTTTGCCACCGACGGGGCCGGCGTCGGCCCGCATTTCGATCGCTACGATGTGTTCCTGTTGCAGGGAACAGGGCAGCGGGAGTGGCGCATCGGACCACACTGCGATGACACGACAGCGCAATTGAATGAGAACGGCCTCAGCCTATTGCCGCCTTTTGAGCCGGAGGAGATCTACCTGCTGGACGCCGGAGATGTGCTTTATCTCCCTCCGGGCGTCGCCCACTGGGGTATCGCTCGCGGTAACGCCATAACTTACTCGCTCGGCTTCCGCTCACCAACGCTTGCCGAATTGACGGCTAGGCGCACCGATGCGGTGCTAGATCGCCTTTCCTCCACCAGCCTACTCGAGGATGGATATGCCGGCCTAACCCCCGGACGACCCGGTGAAATTACGGCAGAGCATTTGGCGAACGCGCGTGATGCTATTCACAATGCCATGGACGCACTCGACACCAATCGGTGGTTTGGTGAGCTGGTGACTGAGCCTGCCGATGCGCTCGAGTGTATCTCCGAAAGTGTGGAACCTCTGGGCGATTTCGTTCGACTCGCACCCATCACCCGGATCGCCTGGGCCGCACACGCTCGACACATCGATCTGTTTGTCATGGGCGAATGCGTCGAGATCCCTAGAGAGGAGCTGGAGTATCTTGTGACGCTATGTCGCGGCGACTGGCTTGAGAGAAAATCGATGCTCGATCAAGCCGACACGCTCTATCAATACCTCTGCCAAAAGGGCGCTCTCACGGACGAGGAAATAGAATGACGCAGGGGTAGCCTGGTCGTTTCAATCGTCCGCCCTCGACAGCGCTAAAATCGTCTGTGCAGCGCTGAGGGGGGTTTGACTTGCTGAGCGCACTGCGGCCTCAACCTCTGGCATGGCGGCCCTTACCCGGGGATGCTGCGCCAGACCGCTCCGCAACAGCTCGTCGATCAATTGTCGCATCCAAGTCAGATTCTGTGCCGCACGGGCTTCATCGAATATACCCCCAGATCGCGCCGCCTCTGCATACTCAACGATGGTCTCCCAGACCGCCTCAATACCTTGCTGGTGAAGTGCGGAGCAAGTCATCACCTTCGGCTCCCAGAAACCCTCGTGTTTCAGCAACGACATCGCGCCACGATAATGCTGCTGGGTGGTGCGAGCCAACGTCTCGCTAGCGCCATCTGCCTTATTCACGACGATCGCATCTGCGAGCTCGAGGATGCCTTTCTTGATCCCCTGAAGCTCATCACCCCCTCCTGGGAGCATTAGCAATAAAAAGAAATCAACCATGCCCGCCACTTGGTGCTCTGACTGGCCCACTCCAACCGTCTCAACCAGTATGACGTCATAGCCTGCTGCTTCGCAGAGTAAAAGCGACTCCCGCGTTTTAAAGGCAACGCCACCCAGCGCCTTGCCCGCTGGGGAGGGTCTGATAAAGGCAGCCTCAGATCGAGACAAGCGCTCCATCCGGGTCTTATCGCCTAGTATGGAACCGCCGGCCACTGGCGAACTGGGATCGACCGCCAGCACAGCAAGTCGATGCCCCTTTTCAATGAGGTGCTGACCAAACGTTTCGATAAAAGTCGACTTTCCCACACCGGGGACACCTGTCACGCCGATCCTGATGCTGCTCCCAGTGTGAGGCAGCAGCGATTTCAGCAGCGTCTGTGCCGCGTCCCTGTCGGTCTCGCGCTGACTTTCTACAAG
>Ga0315315_10002594_pt1 | contig 16552 bp, 15 predicted proteins | sample M140m3416metaG_FD_203699 | JGI IMG/M metagenome (GOLD analysis project Ga0315315, IMG submission 203699) | Ammonia-oxidizing marine archaeal communities from Monterey Bay, California, United States - M1 40m 3416 | ecosystem: Environmental > Aquatic > Marine > Intertidal zone | place: USA... | reverse complement strand
TAATTATATACTCAAAATCAAATTTGAATTTTGGATTTTTTTTTATTTTAGTAATATCTAATTTTATATATTTAACGTTTTTTCCTAAAATTTTTTTATTTTTTTTTTTATATAATCCATGAATTTTAAAAGTATTATTTTCCGATATTTTTGAAATTAAATTGCTTCCCAAAAATCCTGATGCGCCAGTTATTAAAATTTTTTTTTTCAAGTTAAAAAATCTTTTTTTTTACTAAATCTTCTAATAATTTTTTATCTCTAATAGTGTCCATACACTGCCAATTATTGTAATGCTTGTAAGCACCAAGTTTTTTTAATTTTGATATTTTTTCTAAAGGTTGCCTTTCTAAAATAGTGCTATCAGTTTTTAAAAATTTAAAAACTGCGGGTTCCATTACAAAAAAACCTCCATTAATCCAGCCCTCATCTAAACTTGATTTTTCTTTAAAGTACTTAACTTTATTTCCTGATATTTTAATTCCACCAAATCTTGCTGGTGGTCTTGTAGCAGTAAGAGTAACAATATTTTTATTTTTTTTATGAAATTTTACTAATTTTTTTATATTTATGTCGCACAGCCCATCTCCATAGGTTAATAAAAATCTCTCTTTGTTTAGGTGCTTTTCTAATCTTTTAATTCTTCCACCTGTCATTGTATTTTTTCCTGTGAAAATAACTTTGATATTTTTATTCTTTTTGAAGTAGCTTTTTATAATTTCACTTTTATACCCACTCGCCACAATAAATTCATTAAAACCGTAATTTTTATAAATGCCTATTATTCTTTTTAGTATTGGAACTCCTGCTATTTTAACCATTGGCTTTGGAATAAATGATGTGTACTCACTTAACCTTGATCCCCTGCCACCAGCTAAAATTACTACTTTCATATTATTTTAGTAACCTATTTTTAATAATCTTTTCATAGAGAGTAATTTGCTCATAGGTAAAATTTTTTCGATTAGAGTTGGCGGAATAATAATTTTTATACCACTCAGATACCATTTGCATTGTTTCTTGTATATTTAAAGCACATTTCCAATTCAATTTTTTTAAAGCTTTTAAAGAATCTAGCTTTAAAATATTTGTTTCATAAACTTTTTTTCTATCTTTTTTTAATTTCCACTTAATATTTTTCCAATTTTTTTTTATCAAATTTACAATTTGAAGAACTGAATAATTACTTTTTTGATCTGGACCAAAATTAAAAGCTTCACCATGTAAATTTTTGTCGTATTTTAATTTTGTCGCAAGGTTTAAATAACCCCAAACAGCTTCGAGTACATGTTGCCAAGGTCTTGTTGAATCAGGATTTCTTAAATAAACTTTTTTATTTTTTGACCAAGCTTTCATACAATCTGGTATTAATCTATTTTTGGCCCAATCTCCGCCTCCAATGACATTTCCTGCTCTAGCCACAGCAATTGAGATTTTTTTGTTTTTTTTCAAAAAATAAGAGTTTAAATATGAGTTTATTACTAATTCTGCTGCCGCTTTGGATCCGCTATAAGGATCTATTCCACCTAAAGTACTAGTTTCTTTGTAACCTCTCTTAGACTCTAAGTTTTTGTAAACTTTATCGCTTGTTATTATTACAACAACACATTTTTTTTTATGGGTTTTTAAAATTTCCATCAAATTTAGCGTGCCTACAGTATTGGTTGAAAAGGTTGACAAAGGTTCCTGGTAGGACTCCTTTACAAGAGCTTGGGCTGCTAAATGAAAAATAAAATCAGGTTTTGTTTTGTTTATTATCTTTTTGAACTTTTTTAGATCTCTGATATCAATAAAATAATTTTTAATTTTTTTGTCAATTTTTAATTGATTAAAATGTGACGGATTTGTAGGAATATTATTTGAAATTCCTGTTATTTTTGCACCTAGTTTTAAAAGCCAAGAGGTAAGCCAAGAGCCCTTAAAACCAGTATGCCCGGTAATAATAACTTTTTTGTTTTTAAATACGTTTTTGTAGCTTTTATCCATTAAAAATATTCAATAGATTAATATAATAAATCTAGAACGAAGTATTTATAAATCGTCTTTGTGGATTTCTGATTTTAACTTATCTCCAGGTATCTCAATGCAATAAGGGTTTTCAACTTTTTCGAAATTTGTGGTCCCATGTGGATCTGCATCTGGTTTGGGCATGTATTTTTCAAGATATTCTGCTTTTAAATTATTATACATTCTATTCCCTTCTTCATCATTTTTTTCTGCTCTTTCGATTTCTTTCCATCTATTTTTTGGAAACTTGACATACAAAGAAAAACATTTTTTTATCTCTTCGATTTCATGAGGTGGATATTGAGGTTGATTAAGCTGACTTTCTGCTGTTAAACATTTAGTAATTGTCTCAGGTTTTATTAAGCCCATATCTTCGCACATTTTTCTTAATGGCGTTCCGTGAAAAGGTACAAATGCATATATGTTAGCGTTATCTGCATCTATGTGTCGATTTAATTCAATTGTGTCAAATGCTAATTTTTTAGTTTCGGTTGGAAATCCTGTAATATTATTGACACTAAATGAAATACCATATTTTTTAGGAATTTTTAATTTTTCGATTATGTCTTTGTTTTTCCACCTTCTATCTAAAATTCTTTTTCTAAACTCCTCATTTCCATGTTCAACTCCGAAAGATACTCTATGAAGACCTACTTTTTTTAATTTACTCATATTGTCATCGTTAATAGTTTCGGGTCTAGTCTGCATCCAAAAGGGTAAATTTATTTCTGAATACATTTCGCAAAATTCATCCATTTCGTTATTACTCATACCTAAAAAAGTATCTGCCCAAAAATAATTGTACTCTACTTTATGAACATCTTTAAAATATTTAAGTTCTTTATAAACAAGATCCATTTTTTTCTTTCTATAAAAATTTGAGCCTAAACCTTTATATAATTTCATTTGATCCGGAGAATTACAAAATCGACACGTAAAAGGGCACCCTCTTATAGTTTCAACTGGAAGCATTTTATAAACTTTACCTGTCATAGGTCTGTAAAGCCTAGCTTCCTCAAAAAGAGAAATATCTATTAATGGATTTTCATTTATATCTACGGGCTTAGAAATAGAATTTTTTCTTATGGTATTATCTGGGAGTTTAACCCATAAATTAGTTACATCAGTATAGTCTTTTTTTTTTTCAATTTTATCACATAAGTCAATTAATGCATTTTCTCCTTCACCTACGCATACCATGTCTACTAAATCTTCTTTTATACAAATTTCAGGAGCAAAAGTTGCAAAAACACCACCAACAATTACAGGAACTTTATTTTTCTCTTTATAAGATTTTAACTCTTTCAAAGCTTTCATTCCAAGTTCCCACATATCCTCGGTAGAGGAAATTGCTATTAAATTTGGTTTAAATTTTTTAACTTGATCATTTAAATCTTTTCTCCAATCGGATGTTTTTTGTTTGATGCCTTTTTCTTCCATTTTGTATGGAACAACATTTAATCTTTCCATTTTACTTCCATCAGAGTCAATTCCATGGTCTAAATTATAATAAGTAGTGTCAAAAATTTGACTTCTGTGACCATTTTTTTTTAGGAGTGCAGCAAATAAAGCTATTGCTGGCGGCAACATATTCATACCGTATGTATTAGGATATAAAAATAATACTCTAATTCCCATTTTTATCTAAGCTAAAAACATTTAACTTCTCCTCATTTACTTTATTGAATCCATTCATAATTAAGTTTCTTAATTCAGAATATTTTTTTTTATAATTATCCAGTCTATTATTATCATTATTTAATTTAATTAATAATTCTTTTAAAGACAATAAGTCATAAGAATCAATAAAATCACAATTTTTTTTAAATAAATCCAAATAATTATCAGATAAATTCAACTCACTTTTAAGAGTAAATGTAATATTTCCTTTCAAAATTGCATCATATGCCGCACCAGTTGCCATAAATATTGAAAACCCAGATTCATTAAGTAGTTCGTTAATATTTTTTTCAGAAACAAAAATATTTGAATGATTTGAGCTAATTTTCTCTAAATAACTTTGATTTAGTGGGAAATCTGGATGAGGTTTAATAATTAATTTAAAATCAGTTTCAGATAACATTTTTCCCAAAGCTAAAACTTTGTCAACTAATTCAACGGAAGAGTCTTTAATTTTTGAAAGGGGAAATAAGATTTTTTTATAGTTTTTTTTAGAATTAATTTTGTTTTCAATTTCAGAAACTAATTTATTATACCTTAATGCTGGCCCTTCAATAATTCTTTTTGAGGGAATTCCTTGTGATTTTAAAAGATCGTTTGAAAGTTTTCCACAAGAAATTACATAATCAGGTTTAAACTTACTTTCCCATTCACTTGGTAAACTTTGCCAAGCTGTAAACTCTTTACTAGCTAAAGTATGATGATAACCGTAAATTGTTTTTTTATTAATTGGAAGATTTCTTATAGATCCAATCAAAGCGTGTTCAAAAACCATATTTTCGTAGTGGTCTATACAAATTAAAGAATTAATTTTTTTTGACCATTTTTGAAGTGCAGGTTTATAAAACCAAAATCTTAAATTTGAAAAACTATCATTTAAATAATTTTTGGACTCTCTTATTAATAAATATTTTATTTTAATATCATAATAATTACTACAACTGACAATAGTTTTTTTCGTTTTGATAAAATTTTTAGCGCCAATAATTACATCATTTAAATTTATAAAGTTTTCTACAATAAAACCAGAATTTTCTCTTATCTTTTTTAAAACTTTAAATCTATTGAACCAAAAATTATAAAACCAAACTAAATGAAAAATATTTTTTGATTTTTTTTTTAAATAATCATTAAGATAAGGAAAATACCTATTTTCAAGCTTAAACTCTTTTTTGAATTTATTTATATCCATTGAGTAATGTATCAAGACATTATTTTCTGAATTTATACTTGAACTTTTTTTTTCTAATTTTGAGATTATAATCCAGTGAATACTGCTTATAATGGATAATAAAATTTTAAAAAATATTTTACAGTTTGTTAAAAAATTTCTTATAATAAAAAAGTTTGAGTGTAATTTTATATTTAATTTTTTTTCTTTTAAAAAAATTACCAGTGTGTTAATTAAATAAATATCGTCACAAACAATAAGAATTTCTTTCTCTCCTTTTTCTTTTAAATTGGAGATTAAGTCTAATACCGAGTAAATATGACAAATGAATAAAAAAAAATCGGAATTTAAATTATTTTTACCTGCAAGATCTGTCATCCACCAATAATCAGAATCTTTGTGTAAAATTCTTTGTTGTTCCGTCCATAATAGATATCTCTGGATCTCTCTATCAAAAACTTTATGGATAAGATCATTTATTTTTAATCTTTTTCCCTCTATTTTTTTTTCTACATTCTTTAAATTTGAATAATTTTTTCCAATGAAAATCCAGTTAGACTTCCATTTAATATTATCTTTATGATAATTAATATTTATTTTCATTTTGTTGAGTTAAAAAAAATTACTCGCCGCCAGCAATTGTTAATGTTTCGCCAGTAATGTAAGTATTTTTTTCAGATGAGAGAGTGTAAATAAAATTAACAATTTCTTTAACTTTTGCCATTCGGCCAATAGGTATCAGTTTAGTTCTTGATTTTAACTTTCTGCCTTTAATTTTGTTATGGATCTTAGTATTAGTAACACCAATTCTTAAATTATTTATTAAAACGTTTTTTTTACTTAAGTTTTTGTAAATTGATGGAATAAATTCTAAAGCGTGCTTGGAGAAAGAATAACAATATGTATGCTCTCCGCCACCAAATTTTACACCTATACTGCTGCAATTTAATATCCTCCCCCATTTATTTTTTACCATGCCCGATAGCAAACTTCTTTCTATTAAAATAGGTAAAAAAGTATTAACTTTAAATGTGTTGATAAGATCATTAACATTCATTTTTTTAAATGATTTATTATTGATATATCCGACTAAATTAATAACTGTATCATATCTTCTTTTTAAAAAAGGATTCAAATTTCTAGCTTTCATTAAATCGCATTTAATAAAATTTACTTTCAAATTTTTTAATTTTTTAAAAAATTTTTTATTTTTTCCGGAGTAATGAACTGTGACTGACCAATTTTCTTTATAGAAATACTTTACAACTTCTTGACCAATATCAGAACTTCCTCCTAAAATAAGTGCTCTTTTCTTATTGTTTTTGTTCATTTTTATTAAAAATAGCTTGAGTTCTTTTTACCCATCATAGTTCCATCTACATCGCAAACATTACATGGAGAAAAATTCCTATTTGATTGATTTAACATTTTTCTAATTCTCATAGATTTTTTGCTAAACCAAATATCAATTAATCTTTCTTTGTTAAGATTTCCCAATATTAATTTTTTTCCCCAGTCGTGAGGACACATTAAAACATCTCCCTGGTAATCTAAAAAAAAAGTATAAGAAGGGATATAGCAAGGATTCTTTAAAGGAGCGCTTAGTGTTTTAATTTGATATTCAGCGTTTTCCATCAACCCCGATCTATTGCTTAGTGTGATTCCAAAATCTTCGTTTTCAGTTAAATATCTATGCCGAACAATAAATTGATCTCTATTTAAGTTAGCTTCATGACATAAATCTTCTAGCTCAATAGCTTCTTTTTTTCCATCATACGCACTAATTAAAATTTTATTTAGTCCATGGGAGAATAATTTTTTCAACCTTGTTAAATTAAGAGGATCTCCATTTGTTACAAGTTCGATATTACATTTTGGTAAATAATTTTTCACCATTTCAATTAAATTATAAATATTTTTGTCAAGCATGGGTTCAACAAAACCACTATATCTAATAGTCCCTTTGTAATCATATGTTTTTAACTCCGTGCATAATTTTTGATGGAGATCGTTCGAAATAAATTCTTTTTTGTCTATAAAATCTTTCGCACTTCTTGGACAAAAAGAGCATTTCCTATTACAAGTGCCTGACTCACTTATCTCAATTTCAGTTGGAAGAGGTAATTCTAATCCATCAAAATTAACAAACTGCAATTTTTCTTCGACAGTTTTTAATTTATTTTTTATATTCGTATCTATAAATTTTTTTTTTACTCCCATAAGTATTGTTATTTTAATCTTTTTTTAACTAATGTCACATCATGAATTGTGTCTACAGCTATAGATTGTTTGCTCATTTTTAAACCCCTTAATTTTACTCCTAATTCTAAAAATCTTAGATATTCTAGATCTTCAATTTTTTCTATTGGTGTTTTTTTCTTTTGTTTATAAAAAAGTTCTAATTTTTTTTTTGGAAACGCATAGGCACAAACTTGTCTCCACGCTTTAATAAATTTTTTTTTTTTATTAAAAGGTATTGGTGCTCGTGATGCATAAATGATATGACCGTCTTTTGAAACCACAACTTTAGGAACATTTACATCAAAAAATTGTCTTTTATCTGTAATTTCGCAGTATCCAGTAATTACTTCATTTGGAAATTTTTTTGACTCTTTAATTAATTTTTTTAAATCTTTGGGATTAAAAAGAGGTTCATCTCCCTGCACATTAATAAAAGTTTTGGCTTTGAGGTGTTTTGTTGTTTCAAATACTCTATCAGTACCTGTAAGGCAGTTTTTTGAAGTCATCAAAACATTTATATTATTTTTTTCACAGACCTTTTTTACTCTTCGATCATCTGTAGCAACATACACAAATTTCTGATCTACTGCTTTTATACATTGTTTGTAAGTTTTAACTATCATCGGAATACCATTAAATTTAATTAAAGGTTTTCCCATCAGTCTTGTCGAATGATATCTAGCTGGAATAACAACTACAAAATTCATTGTCTATAAAGCATAAATTGATGTTGAATTAATGCTGTAAGTTGTAGGGGTGACAGCGAGCAAAGGTCTTGAACCTATTGAAGAAGAATATAAATGTAAAAGTTCGTCAATTGTTTTAGTTCTAATATCATTATTTCCATAACCATCAAATCCAGCCAGTAATATTCTTTCGGCTTGGCCACTAGTTGCTATAGATAATGCATAAACAAGAGTAAACAATCTTGGCAGTGTAGCTCCATTTTTATTAAATTTAAAAGTGTTATGTTCTAGACCAACGCCAAAATCAAATACTTTAATTTTATTAAGTTTCTTTTTTAATGAATTGTTAATTAATGTTTTAGGGATTGCTAGGGGTGATTTAAGATTTTTATAATTTTCAGTATTAGCTATAAGTTTTAAAGGATTGCAAGCGGCATAAATATTAATCAATTTTTTTTCAATATTAATATCTGTATTAACAGCAATTACATAAGGTTTTTTATTTTTAATATATGTCTCAATTTCATTTTTATAATCTTTAGCTTTGGGCCCAGAAGCTACAAGCAATACTTCTCTTTTTTTAATTTGTGCTAATGGAGACCAGGTTCCACTACTAAGTTTTAAATTTTTTTGAAATTCCGACCTTACAAGATCGACATTATATCTACTACCTCCACTGTTTTTTAATTGATTAATTGCAGCTAAAATTTCAGCATCTGCAAATTTAGTTGATAACATTTCTTGAATGTATGTTGGATGAATACCATTTAATCCAGCTAAGTAATAATAAGTATTAGTGCCCCAGCCATATTTTGCTTTTAATTCTTTAAAGTAATTATTTATTACATTTAAAATTGGTAAAATATTAAATTTTTTTTTAAATGAATCTTGAATTTCTACTAAATAGTTTTCAGTTTGTGTATTACCTGGACCTCTGCCCATGCCAGTAATAGTGCAGTCAGTCCATTTGACACCAGATAAAATTGCCTCTTTAGTATTATTAATTGCTTTTCCCAAATTATCATGAGCATGTATACCCATATCACCTTTCCAATTAATTTTGATAGTTTTAATAATTTTTTTAACTTGCTCAGTGTTTAGGCTTCCTAAACTGTCTGCAAAGTAAAACACATCAGCATTTGAATAACTTATTTTTTTTGATGCAATTAATAAATCTTTCATAGAAATTTCTGAAATTTGCATTAGGTTTAATCCAACTTTATATCCAAGTTTTTGTAAAATTTTTGCTATTTTTATTGTACTATCAATTTCATTTAAGTGAAAAGCTACTCTAACTAAATCTATTTTGCTATTGATCCTTCTTACAAAAAGTTCTTTTACAGCATGCTCTAAATTTTTTTTATTTATAATTTCAGAAGCATTTACCATGACTGCAATTTTTAGATTTTTAGGGATATGTAAACTATTAATATAATTTTCTGTTGTATACCAATTTGAGCCTCTAAAACTTTTTGAGGGGAATGATCTAAAACCTAGCTCTAAATATTTTATTCCTGAAGATGAAATAGATTTAATATAATCCCTTACTAGATCTAATGAAAAATCCCAGTTGTTATAATAACCCCCGTCTCTGAGTGTACAATCTAAAACTTCAATTTCTTTTTTCATTTTTTTGCCAATATTAAGACTTTATTATATAAAATTTCATTAAAATCATAATGATAAATGTAAGGATCAAATTTTAAATTTCTATAATTTTTTATTTTTCCTATAATATCTTCAAGTTGCTCTTTTTTATTTACATAATGTACTGCTTGATTTTCTTCCTCAATTTTAAATATCTTCATTTGTTTATATCGAGAATTTTTATCATATAAAATAACTGGAACCTGAGAATTTAAACCATCCTCAATAGTACCTGATGATAGAGTTATAAGTGATGAAGCATTTTTAAGTAGTTTATCAATTCTATCGCTTGAAAAAGTTAAAGATTTAAAATATTTTTTAATTTCATTAGTGCTTTTTTCAAATTGCGGATGGACTTTAATCACGATTTGTTCTTTTTTTTTTATACAAATTTCATTTAAATCTTCAAGGATTTTCCAATACTCATAAAACATATCTACTCCTAAATATTGAAGATTTGTAAAACCTTTTAATGTAGTTGCATACAGGGCATATCTTCTTTGATTTCTATTTTTATTCGGAAATGAAAAAATTAAGTTTCCAGTTACAATAGGTTTGCCTTCAATTTTATGTGTCGTTAATGAGTCATTCATTATTTTAGATTGAATTGCAAAAAATTTACTTTCACCATTAAATACGGCCTCGGCAATGTTTTTTTTATAAATTTCATCATCTACATTAAAGGCATTTGATATTACTCCATGCGGTATTAACAAAGTCGGTTCTTTAATATCAGAGTCTAAAATTGAACCATCTAATCCTCTAGCTATATTTGAAATGAGTAAATCAAAATTATTTAATTTTACGAAGTCTTTTAAAGATAAAATCTTTTGATTCAAATCGTTAAAGTAAAAATTAAGCTTATTATGAAATGTATTTAAAAGAAAAGATAAGTCATAATTGTTAAGGTAAATAAAATTTATATTTTCAATGAAGTCTTCATGAATTTTCTCTTTCTCCTTTTTTTTAAAATTTATTAACGTAATTCCTCTAAGAAAATAAATTATTTTCTCCAAAATAGAAACTTTATGAAAGACGGGTAAATAAATTTTATAATTTAATTTTCTAAAAAACTTACAAAGCCTTTTAAAATTATAACCTCCATTGCTAATCAAAATTTTCTTTTGTTTACTTAAGGAACTTTTTGTTTGATATTGATTAACAAAAATTTTGTTTTTAATGCTGTAACTTGAAACTATAGTGGTGAAATTTGGAAAAATATTTTCCACTATTTCAGAAATAATTTTAGGTTCGTGAAGATAATGCACATCCTTTTTAATTCCTGATACAATTAAATTTTTTATTTTGAGTTTATTTATTAAAATTTCGATTATCTCAATAATCAGAATTATACTATGTAGCCTAAATCGAAGATAGCCTTTAATTTCCGATCTTAGACTATAATGAATGTTTTTTTTAATTTTTAAATTTTCTGTAAATTTTTTAGCTTCCTTATTGGCTTTACAATGAAATTCAGTATTTAAATGTTTGTTAAAATCAAAAATTTTTAAATTGTTCTTCTTACATAGTAAAAAAGTTTCGATGTCTAAGGGGATAAAAAGATTTTTTGTTGTATTAAATTTCTTATAAATTTTTTCAAAATCTATTTTATCTTCTATAAAACATGCATTTTCTATTTCGTTTGTCTTCATTTAAAACTTTCAATAATTTCTCTAACTTTTTTTTTTAAAATTGTATTGTCTTTATCAAAATAGATTCTGGTATTTGATTTAGTAAGCTCTTGATCCCAGGTATTCTCGTCTAAATTTAATAAGTAATTAATTTTATCAAATATTATTTTTTGATTGAATTTTCTGTTTACAAAAAATATTTTTTTTTTTATAGGGAGGTACATGTTTGTATACTTGTCTCCATAAAGATGCATAAAAGGTAAAAATAAAACCTTATGTCCTCTTGATAAAAAATCAGCCCCTAAATTTGAATTCAGGCATATTAATAATTTTGCAGAATTACAAATTTCATAAGAATTTGATTTACTTGAAATCTCTAAATTAGGAGAGATTTTTTTAAAAAATTTAGTTTCTTCTTTCCTAGATATTTTTTTATCAGGTCTATTACAATTAGGAGCAATTGCAACTCTTACATTTGGATTTTCTAAAGCGTATTCATTTAAAACTTTTGCAATATATTTAATAAATTTAAAATGTAGTTTTCTTTCAGGATATTTCACATTCCTATATTCAGAAATATAAACAACATCATAAATTTTTTTTTCTTTTTCTAAAAAAATTTCATTATTTTTAACCATTCCGCTTAGGATGAATTCTGATTTGACATTTTTTTTTAAAATATTTTCATGAATGTTATCAATTGCAAAAATATAATCTACTTGAAATTTTTCTAAAACTTTCTGCAAATCATAGATTTCCCAATTCATTAACCTTGTATGTAAATATACTAAAATTTTACTTTTGGGAGATAATTTTTTAGCCCTGTATATTAGACCATCAGCATGACTGCCTATAATTAATTTTGCATTTACTTTTGTAAAAAACAATTCTAAGTAAATATCTTTTAATTTTTTTTTTTTTTTATTTTTAGTTAAAAAAAGATATATAGATTTAATTAAAACTTTTACGTATATTTTATTATAATCAAAAATTTCAGTATTTATATTTTTAAATTTTAAATTACCAAAATTTCTATCTACTAATAAGATATCTGTTTTTAGAATATCATCAAAAGAAAAATTAAATCTCATAAAATTAAAGTTATTAAATTAAGTTTTCTGAAGTTTAAAATTATTTAATTCATATAAATTATCACAAAATTTTTTTAACAATTCTTTGTTGTGGGATATAATTAATACAATTAAATCTTTTTTTATTTTTGTAATATCATTAAAAATTAGTTGTTCATTTTCAGCATCTAATGAATTAGTTGACTCGTCCATGATTAGTACTTTTGACTCGTTATAAAATGCCCGAGCAATATTAATCCTTTGTTTTTGTCCTGATGAAATTTGAGACCCCTTTTCTCCTACGACAGTATTAATTCCCTCTGGTAAATTTTCTATAAATTTTTTTAAATTCGAAGCTTTTATTGAAAAATTCATTTTTTCGATATCAATTTTCTCTGCGGCCTCTCCGAACGTTATATTAAATTTAATGCTATCATTAAATAAATCTGTAGATTGAGATATGTAACTAATTTCTTTACCCCAAAAAAAATCTTGAGAATTAACAAGTTTATTATTTATAAAAATTTTGCCATCATCAGGTATTATTAGTGATGACAAAATATCCAATAAAGTAGTTTTCCCAGAACCAGACGGGCCATAAATGCCAGTAATTGCGCCTTTTTCTAGCTTTAAAGAGGTGTTTTTAAGGATAGGTTTTTTCTTATAAGAAAAATTTATGTCTTTAAGTTCAATTGTTTCGATTTTATTATTTTTTAAATCTTTTCGATAACCTAAATTGCATTTATTATCTAAGAAAGATAATTCTTTTAGAATTAATTCTGCAGAGTATGAAAAATATCTTATTTGTCCAACAAGATTTGTAAGTTTATTCAATATAGGCAATAATCTAACACTAGAATATGCAAACAATCCTAGAGTTGCTAAAACATAATCCAGCTCATTATTTTTTTGAAGCATAATAAATAATATTAAAAAAATTAATAAAACAGCGACAAGTTCAATAAAATATCTAGGTAACGTAGAAAATAATCTATGATTATATTCAAAAAGATTTTTTGATTTATTGTCAACTAAAAATCTCTCTATAAAAAAATCTTCTTTCCCTTGCAGTTTTGTTTCTCGAAGATTATTAAATGATTGTAAAATTGTGTTGTTATAATTTTTAAATGCATCTTGTCCTTTAATGCCCCAAGATTTAAACTTATTTCTAAGCGCTAAATATAAAATAATAAAAATTATTAAAAATACAAATGTTAAGATTAAAGTAATTTGAAAATTAAAAAAGAATAAAAATGCTATAATCGTTATAGCCATCATCATTTCATTAATAAACATTATGTAACTATGCACTAATTCTGAAAATCTTAATGTTTCACTATCGATATTTTTTTGCATTTCTGCAAAGCCTTTTCTTGTTGATTCAATATATTGTAATTTTAAATATTTTGTAAAAAGATTCTGTGCTAAACTACTTCTTAAGTTTCTTTTAAACACGTGTTGGTATTTTAAAAAATAACATAAGTAGATAGTTTTAAATACGAATACAAATATTAATGATATTATAAGATATTCATAAATCTGATTGGATGAAATATTTTTAAAATTTAAATTAATAAAAGATGTCAAATTAACAAGAAATACGTTTTCTGGGTTTATTACAAAATAAATAATTGGAATAATTAAACCTAAACTCAATAATTCTAAAGCCGAAGAAAAAAAAGACATTATTAATGTCTTAGTAAATCTCACTCTTGATTTTCTAGGTAATATCTTAAAAATATTTTTAAACATTTTTTATTACAGGTAAGCTCCGCACTTTGCAAAGTTCTCTATATTGCATTTTATCAATCATTCTATTAGATAGATGAATATAAATAGTTGCCTTTATTAATTGTGGTTTTTATATCACCTATTAAAACTTTTATTTTATTTTTGTTTAAACTTATTATTTTAAAAATTGTGTCAGTGAAAGGACCAGAGGTAAATTTGTAACTCTTATATATTTCCGTTTCCAAAAAGTTTTTAGATAAATATCCTTTTTCATTTTCAAATTCTTTACATCTATTTATAAAATCTTTAATTTCTTTTTGTGAATTTTTAAAATTATCAAGGACACATTTTAAACCCCTTGTAAATTTTAATTCGTTTAGATTTTTTTTTAATTCGAGTTTAGGGTGAAAACAAAACATATAATCGTTAAGTAAATTTACTTCATAATTAATTAATTTTTTTTTTTTAAATTCTTGAATGCAAAACTTTGGCAAATATATTTTGTAATCTTTTCCAATCTTTTTTTTTAACTCTTCCATTAACAATGATAATTCATTTTTTTTATATCTAATTATTATCCACATTATTTTCCTCTAATTCCTCTTTGAGCTGATCATATTCCTGCATCTTCTTTTTCATAAAATCTATTGTTAATCTCGTTCGGAAAGCTACACCCTTAGGAGTAAGCATATATTTAAGATGAGAAATTTTATCTTTTTGATTTTGAAAACTTTTAATCTTTACTAGTCCTTTATTTTTTAACTCCTTCAGACAATAATTTAATTTTCCAAGACTAAAACCCAAATCATAGGCAAGGTCTCTTTGTGATGACTCTGGAGATTTGTGAATTTTTCTTAGTAATTCAAATTGATCATTTTCTAAATTATTTTTCATAGTTCAATATTTGAACAATAGTGTTCAAAGATTGAACTGTCAAATCAAAATAAAGTTTTTTCTGTATTAAAAAGCTCTATTTTCCTAAATTTTTAAGGTTTTTTTTAAATACAAATTTGGCGAGCTCAAAATCTATTTGATCATTTATATCAATAGTCTCTGATTTACTTAGAATTACAAATTTTGGTTTTTTACCAACAATATTTTTATACTTTATCATCTTATTTTTACTAATTATATTTATACCAAACGTGAGTGCATGATAATTATCTGGTAAATCTTGTGAATTTGGTGCATTTAAAAAATTGTAATTTAGAGGTCTTTGATTCTTCCAAATAAATGTTTTCAATTTACTTACAGTGTTAAAACTATCATATTTATGTTTTTCACGAATAAAATTTTTAAAAAAAAGATTATATGTTTTTTTTTGTATAATCGGGGATGTACAGGGACAATAAACAAGATAATCACCCTCAATAGATTCGGCTAAATTTTTAAAAAAATTTCCTCCTGAACACTTTGAACTTGCATAATATTTTTTTCTATTATGAAAATTAACTTTATTTTTTTTTGCTATTTTTTTAGCTATAATTGAATCAGAACTTACTACAATATTATCGATATAACTTATTTCTTTTAGTTGGTTAATTTTAATTTCTAGTAAAGATTTATTGCCATAAAAAGGTAAAAAATTTTTATTTTTTAATCTTACTGAATTTTTTCTAACTGGAATAATTGCTGTTATTTTTGGTTTCATTCATTCTTTATTTAAATCTCTTTTTGAGAACCTTAATTCTATCTAAATTATCATTCTTTAGTTTAATTTTTCTTTTGTTTTGTAATTTTTGTTTATATTTTAACCATTTGAGTTCAAATTCAAATATTAAATCAATTATTTTTTTAAAGTTTAACAAAACATTTTTATTTAATTTTAATTCAATATTCCTTGTTTCAACTCTATCAATGAGTTTTTTTAAAAATAAATCTTGTACAAACGATTGGGATTTCGCTGTAAGTGATCCACCCATTTTTACAATTAACTTTTTTCTTTTTATTTTTTTTAAAGTTTTGTAGACTAGCTTATATATTTTTTTAGAGTCTACCTCTTTTTTTTCTAGATCTAAAGATCCAGCAAGATCTGACCTCCCGATTACAACTCCTGTTAATCTTCTTATATTAGTTTGTTTTAATATTTTTTCTATATTTTGAAAAGCTTGAATACTTTCAAGATTTACATAAAGTTTTTGACTAGTTTTTTTCGGTATTGTTTGTAAAAATTTTCTTAATGCATAAGATGACTCTACCATTGGAGCTACGATGCCTTTTACTTTAAGCCATTCACAAAAATATATATCATTTTTCGCTTCACAACCTCCTATTTTAACATTCAAATCTAAATTTGCTTTTCTTGTAATTTTTTTCATTACAATTAAATCATCATAACTTACGCCTTCATCTTCTAGAGATTGTTTTACAGCAATAACATTAAATTTTTTTAAATTTTTTAATGAAAAAATTATATTTTTCATATCTTTATTCGGAAAAGAATTTCTTTTTTCTATTCGATGACATTACCGAAACTTTTGAATTCCAAAATTCGTTTTGATTATTTCCTTTTTTTCTGTTTTTAAGTTTTTTACCTGTAGCATTAGATGGAAAATCATATACAGAGTAAAAAAATTTTCTATCTTTTTTTCCTTTGTATTTTGAAACAGAGTGATATGACCAAGGTACATTTAATGTAAATAAACAAAAATTATTTTTAACTTTATATGATTTAAACATTTTTAGATCTTT
>Ga0315315_10002593_pt1 | contig 16554 bp, 19 predicted proteins | sample M140m3416metaG_FD_203699 | JGI IMG/M metagenome (GOLD analysis project Ga0315315, IMG submission 203699) | Ammonia-oxidizing marine archaeal communities from Monterey Bay, California, United States - M1 40m 3416 | ecosystem: Environmental > Aquatic > Marine > Intertidal zone | place: USA... | reverse complement strand
CGATTCCCGTTTGTATCTCGCTGCGTCACGCTCTTTGTCTATATCCCACGCATCTTCTTCGGGGTCACCAGCTCTCCAATTTTTATTTTCGTTAATACGACGCTGATCGTCTGGATCCCACGCATCTTCACTTTTATGTACACGGGCTGTAACTCGTCTACGATGTGTCTTTAACGAAATCGGTACAATTATCTGGCGAGACAACATACCCTATCTATATTAATTATATTACACTTTTTTAATTAAGTTTATGTATCTAACAAACACCCCGCCTATGCACATCCATGAGGAGGTTGCAGATCTCTAAATATTTACCCTCTTGAATTTCACATTCTTCAATGAGTCCTAACGCTTTTTGAAGATTGGTGGGTCTTTCTTGCGGGGGAGCTACGGGTGCGGCGGTGGCTTGGCGCTGTTCAATTCTCTCACGTTCAACTCGTCGCTCCTCCGCTTGGTTAATAGCGTGTGTGTGTCCTAGCTCAAGCATCTTTTGGGATACATACGAAGCCATCTGTCTTCTGTCTCTGGTAGATTTACCTCTGCTGTAATTAATCTGGCGCATCATATTCTCTGGGTATTCCTTGTTAGGAAGGAATTCATCCAACAACTTTAACATATCCAAGCGACTTTTTCCGATAGTGGCCAATTTCATTTGGATTCCAACCCCTCTCATTCCATCCGGGCAATTTCTCCATAATTCGATGACTTGAAACAAAACAGAGGTGTCACCGGTTTCAATCGCATAATCAAAATCCCACGTATTCCAATGGGTGCTTCTGTTTTGAAACCATCCATACACTTCCTTCATGATATCCTTATTCTTGGATTTAACAGCCAATTCCATCGTATACATCATATCATCTTCAGATGCATACGAATCCATAATTCGTGGGCCCGGGACCGTGTACCGAACACTTGAGTTTTGGTCAGCTCGTGTCCAATCATTACCAACCACAGAACGCGCATACACGTATTTGTTGAGAGTTTGTAAGTCATTGGCTTTAATACACGCATTCACAACGTTTCGCACGTGTTGTTTGCACCGCGGTTCCATACCAGAGGGTCTTTCTTGAATGATGGGTCTATACATTTCATGATATTGATCATACCAGTTATTCAAGATAAGATGAGTCCCAAGGGTATCCCAGTCATCGACAAGGGAGGGGTTCAAATTCCGAATCCAATGCATTCCTTTGAGAGCGTTGTATACATGAAGCTGTTTTGCTTTAGCAGCTTCAATCAAAGCATTTTTGCATTTCCTATAATCGAAAGACATAACACATTCCGTGTGTCCTTTCTTAATAGCAGTTAAGCACGTTTTGCAGTTGGGGCAGCGCATGAGGTCTTGTTTTTTGAAGTAACTTTTATGGGTATTTAAGTTGACTTAAGTGTACTTTTCTTCCATCTTCTTCTTGTATTCATCATACTCATCAGCCTTCTTAAACGCTTTTTCTTCGGTCTTGAAACCTTTAGTGATGAGCGCCTTGTCTTTCATTCGCATAGTAGCGGTTGGGTTTTCAATATTATCTATTTCGCGACCATAATCAACAGATTCAGCTTGAGCTTTGACCATATCATCGCCCGTTTTGATCCATTCTTTCTGGAGTCTTTCATATTTCGTTGTTTCGCGTTTGTTCATCCTGGAAGTGATTTTCTTTGGAAGGAGTTTGGGTCCTTTCATATCTACTATATTGTTACATAATAAATTGTATTTTGAAGTGATTATTAAAACTCTATTCCTTATTTGACTTAGGGTTCATGAAAACCAAAAGCTTGCATGAAGAATTTCTTATCGGTGTGACTATCAAAATAGACACGGAAACCCTTCCCATAATATGGCTTTGGGTCATCTAGTTCTTCGGAGTCAGACTCAGGTTCAGTCTCACTCTCGTAATCAGTGCCATCTTCAGAATCGGACACTTCAGATTCCGAATCTACCTCACTATCAGAGTCGGATTCACTCACGGGGTTGAAGTCATCTTCATAATCACTATCGTCACCAGATGAATAGTAGTACTCGGTTTTAATAACCACTCTTGGTCGTGGCACCATCGTGTTTGTTTCTTCTACGAGACAACTCCTTATTTAAGTTTTTAGGGAAAAGATCTTTAGCAACTTTCTTTATAAAAGAACCAAGACCCTCACCCACAATGGAAAATGTGAGATGTTGTCTCATTTGAATATAAAAACACTTGACGACTCTCCATTTCATCTTAACATTACAACTCAGAAAAATTCTAGGCGATCTGCTAATGTTGGGAATGTCTTTCTTTTCCAATCTCTCTCAAGATGGTCAAACATTTTTCGGCGACATTCTGAATAACGAAGTCTTTGTGGAAGTGGATACATTTCACAATCCTGTCGGTCTGGCATCGTAGACCAGTTGTCAAAATGTTCATCGTACCAAGTTTGCTTGTCAATATTTTCAAATTCAAACTTTAGAGATTGTACCAATTTATCGTACATATTCTCAAATGTGTCATATTCATCAAGAAGGTTATTCACAACTTTCGTATCTTCGTAGGTGTCAATTGAGCGAATATCATCGTTAATACGAGATGTGAGAGAAAGAAGTCTTGAAATGTGTTCGTCATATTGGGTATCTCCACATTTGACGAAATTGTCGCGTCTTTTCTTTTTGAATTGTGAAAGTACTTCTTCACACTTCAAACGGAAGTTTTCAAGATGTTGACGATCCATTATTTTGATATAGTTATTAAAACTTTAATTGTAACTTAGGCTGTAATTTCTTGGTAAATGTAGAATTATTCTTTCTCCAACTTCATTTGTAGCGATGATTTCGCGGTATTCTTTGAATTCTTCCGTTACTGGTTCAGGAGTAGATCTCCGAATAGGTGCTGGGGCAAGGAGCTCCCAGAAACTCTTGAGTATTTTATACGACATTTTTGAGGTGTCGGTGGAGGTTTTAACTCTATATCTTCGTAAAGAAGTTTTTTCCAGATGATTCGTTGAACGTCTGAACACAGTGGTTCAGTTGCTTGACAGAATGCGATTCTAAAATCGTCCGTCACGAGTGGGATAAAGTCCATCTATTCATTTAAGATTACCTTACCCGCGATCTTACTTAGGCGTTCTTGTTCCATTTCAATTCGGTGTTTTTCCAAATCAATATCCAGGTAGATGCGTCTTGGGGCATCCCATACAGCAGTCTTTACCCATACACATAAATTTTCAATATAGAATGGTGTCATTGACATGATAGTTCTGTAAATTGCCTTGGCGTACATTTGTATTAAAGTGTCATATTTTTTTATATCAGTATACTTCAGAATGTCACTTGACGACATACCCAAAAAGGTTCAATACGTCATAATTGACTCAAACTTTGTGAATGGTACAAACAATACATTTTCACTTGATCTTCAACTTGAATCTAATACACATGTTGAGGACATGAGCCGTGTGCTTGGCATCAAAATGGTAGACTTCTATATCACACAGGTTGGGGGAAATGATGGTGTAGATACAGACATCGCGAAATTTGTAGATATAATATGCCCAGAAGTTCCCAAAGTTGCTCAAATTTTAGATGAACGACACGGTCAAATATTAGCACGCGTCCCACTTGAACGACATTTCACGGGGAGTAGTGGAGTTGTCTTGAGAGACAAACAATGGAAGAGCTTCCAGAGAAAACAAAACTATTTCAATCCAATTTCAATCAAGAAATTGAACTTCAAGATATACGAGCAACAAGATGATAATGATTATGTTTTGCTTCAACCAGACGCAAAGTGGTACATGGTGCTTGAGATTACAACTGTAAATGTTAAAGAGAAACCTAAAGACCGCGAGCTGCAAATACTACTAGCGCTACAGAACTTGCTTGGAAAGATAGATACACTCAATCAAAATGTACAACGATTGCCAGACAAACCACCAGAGCCACCAAAGGAGAAGTATTCATTTGGACTACTGGTGGCAATTTTAGCGGCTATTTTCGGAGCCTTCGTCTGGTCTGTAAATCGCGGTTCTCCACCTGTTCCTTCGGTCATGTAATTTTGATATCAATGAAAACCCTAGACTTTAACGGTCTACCGTGAATATTTACTTTGGGTGGTATTTTGATCGGTTTAAAGTTGGGTGTAATGTGCTTCATTTATTGAAACGAGGGGTGTCTACCCTGTTTCAATAAATGTGTAAATAAATTTTGACTAAGATGTTATTTTAAGCCTTCTTGGTGGCAGTGGTCTTCTTGGTAGTGGTCTTCTTGGTAGTTGTAGTAGCTTTTGGTGTCTCTGGAACGGGCGCTGTCTCACCAACACACTTAGACTTACATTCACCTGCTGGTCCGACTGGACCGGCTGGGCCCGCTGGACCACGGGGACCTGCTGGACCTTGAGCTCCCGCTGGGGCTTCACCGCCACCAACACCACCATCAATAATCTTCAAAAGGAGATCATAAAGGCGACCCTTATCGAGGCGAGTGCGTTTCATTTCAGCTTCGATTTCTTTACGAATAGAATCCATTGTATTATATATAAAAGAAAGATTATCTTTAAACTAAATGATCGTCATCGGAGGACATCTTAATAGCGGGATAGGTCAACATGCTTTCAAATATACGAAACTTTTTGACAGTGCGTCTTACTACTTTATAGGTTGTGAGATTCCAGAAAGTGATGATGGTCTGATATTTTTACTTCCATTGAAACCTCATATAGAATATCTCAAATATGCGAGAACACGAGTTAAGAATCTCGCGATAATGACCGTTTGTGAAACTGAAACTGTACACGAAGATTACGGTATGATCATGAAAGAGACGAAAAGGGTCGCGGTTCCGAGTGAGTTCTGTAAGCGTGTCCTGTCACGACAGTTTCCAGATAACGAGTTTTACATTGTTCACGCCCATATTCCACCGCCTTCAAAGCCATATACATTTTATCATATTGGAAATATTGTAGACGATAGAAAGAATTTCCGTGGAATATTAGAGGCTTTTGTGCGACTGAATAAACCAAACACCAAACTCGTGGTAAAAGCGACATGTAATCAACCAGTTGATATTAAACTTCCAAATGTTGAAGTTATAAATGGACTTATTTCAGATGAAGAAATGGACAAGCTCCACGATCGATGTGATTGTTATGTAAGTTTTAGTAAGTCTGAGGGTGTGGGTATGGGACCAGTTGAAGCAGCACTTCGTGATAAACCAGTAATCATAACAAACTATGGTGGATCACCCGAGTATGTGAAAACACCTTATACGATTCATTGTGAACTTCAAGAGTTGGAAAAGGACGATTTCCTTTTCAAAAAGGGTATGCGTTGGGGAAAACCAAACCCCGATCAACTCTTGGAATTCATGTTAGATGCATACAATAAGAAGTTACGATACATGAATCACGAACACACTAAAAAATTAGTCGGTAAAGAGAACATCTTACAAGAGTTCTTCTTGAATATAGTTGGTACCAAGAACAACGAGACCAATGAGGATGGTGCCACTCATTAAGGAATCCTGTTGTGCAATCATGGTCATTACAAGATCATCAATCGCTTTAATACCAGTTGGCTTTTTGACAATACGAGGAACAATAATATTTAGGGCAATGTAGAGAGCCATCGCTATGATTACAGGTCTAAGTGTCTCCTGATCTAAGATCATTGTTTATATTACTAGTTGATTTTAATTCCATCCAATTTTGAAAGAAGATCGCTCACATCCACCTTATTACCAATACTTGTTGAAGATACTCGGTGTTTGCGACAGTAGTCACCACATACAGCCTTGAATCTACAGGGCTTACCAGACATAGTCGTCGCACAACAAATCTTGTGAGATGTGCGTTGTTCGGGAGTGTTCGCCTTTGGTGGTGCATCAAGAACCACGATGGCTTTTTTCTTTTTTGTATTATCGTGTTTGATATAGGACATCTTACACTTCCAAGTCGCATCCGCTAAACGATAGCACTTTTCATTTGGCTCTCTGAGACGATACATTTTTGTCGCATCAGAGAGGCAGGCATTCCACATAGTATCACGAATTACTTGCATTTTTAGAGATGAATAATGTGAAGTTTGAAGACGACTTAGGTTTCACATCATTATAGATCCAGCTAATATAAGAAATATAATAAACAATATGAAGCTAACATAAGAAATATAATAAACAATATGAAGTTTAATATACGCTTTTCAGTACAAACAAGTTGTACATCATCTCTCTCTTCCATTGGTATTTCTATGACATAATCTTCATTTACCCCTAAAACAATGTGGTCATTGGGTTGTCTAACGACCACATAGTTGTTCATATGGAACTATCTCATTTTTATTTTAAGCAGCCTCACCACCAATTTGAGCCAAATAGATGTCAACTTCTCCAACAAAATCTGGACATTTCTCGGAAGTTTTCCGCGTCACCATATCTTGAACATTTGTAACATGTTCCTTGAACTTCTTAACATCTATACCCGTCGCGTTGTGAATCTGAGATTCGGAAGCGATGTCCTTCAGTGCGTAAAAGTAAGCCGCGGCATAGTTTGCGTGAAGTATAGCGATGACCGGTGATTCATCCTGTTGTGCAGCAACGGCGTAGCGGGCTGATTGTCTTACAAGTTTCTCAATTGCCTTATTCATACCACGAGTCTTATTTTGCATCATGAGGTAAAGTACAAATATCACAGCTATTAAATAAAGATAAGCCATCTTCTATCTATAAGGATGAAAATAAAATGGAAGTATCTATGTTATAGATGCCTCGCACCACTTGATCCATACTACAAACAGGGTGCTGGATGGGAGCACCGTCTTTTTGATAAGTATCTTTGTGAGACTAATTTACCATTTGAACTCAATAATGCCTACCTTGTTGGTAATGTACATGTATGTAAATGTTGTTACATCAATGGACCCATAAAGTTTAATCCACGGATAGATGCTCTGAGACAAATAGGAGCAATTAAGTTTGATAGACCAAAAACACTCTCAATTACGAGGAATGAAATGAAAAAATGGATAGAAGACTTTTACAAAATCCTTGAAGAGAATAAACCTAAGTAAAGAAATGACACCCTAAAAGTTAAAGAAAGAATGGGTGAGAGTATTCAAAAACTCACCCACATTGAACATGTCCTCAAGAGACCCGATTCATATGTTGGTCCAGTGGATGTCAGCTCTGAACCGTACTGGCTTCTTCACAAAACTGACAATCAATTCAAAAAGAAGAATATCAATTATTCACCAGCTTTGCTCAAAATATTTGACGAAATTCTTGTCAATGCAATCGACCGAAACTCTGTACATCCGAAGAGTGTTACAAGCATCTCGGCGGGGATAGACAAAGAGACTGGTGCTGTTACCATTGAGAATAATGGTCCTCTCGGTGGTATCGGTGTGCGCATGCACGAAAAGGAGGGTGTGTGGAATCCCGAACTCACTTTTGGTCATCTTCTCACGAGTACAAACTACGACGACACAAAGAAGCGTATTGTAGGTGGTCGTAATGGCTATGGCGCCAAATTGACTAATATCTACTCGTCGGAGTTTTCAATTGTGATCAAGGATCACGAAGCGAAACAGACATATACTCAAAAGTGGGAGAAGAATATGACTGTATGCCATCCACCGAAGATCACGAAACACAGTGGTTCAACTTCTTCGGTTTCAATTACATTTACCCCCGATTGGCGTAGATTTGGTATGAAGAAGATGGATGCTAACATTTACAAGATCTTTGAAAAGCGTGTGTGGGATGCAAACATCTGTACGACCCCAAACTGCAAAGTGAAGTTTCAAGGAGAAGTTCTTCCAAAGACTTCCTTCGAAGCTTACGCCAAGATGCACGAAGGTGTAAAAGATGTGTGTTCGGTAACAACCGATCGTTGGTCAGTCTGTATCGGTCCATCAGAGAATGGACTTGAACAAGTCTCTTTTGTAAATGGTATTTCTACGACAAAAGGTGGAACGCATGTGGATCATGTGGCATCACTTCTCGCGTCGGGTATCATTGAGGAAATGGCGAAGAAGATTAAGTTGAAGCCTCAACAAGTAAAGAATACTTTTAACATCTTTGTCAAGGCAACTATTGAGAATCCAACCTTTTCAAGCCAGGTCAAGTCTGAATGCACTTCAAAGGCTCAAGACTTTGGGAGTAAGTTTGAACCACCTAAAAGTTTCGTAAAGAACGCTCTCAAGACTGGTATTCAAGATGAACTCACGGCACTCTCAAAGTTTAAGGAGATGAAGGAACTCTCAAAATCTGACGGTACGCGAAAGTCCAAAATTACTGGTATTCCCAAATTGGATGATGCGAACAAGGCGGGTACGGCACAATCTGGAAAATGTACGCTCATCGTCACCGAGGGTGACTCAGCGAAGACTCTTGCAGTCGCGGGTCTCTCCGTCGTTGGTCGTGATCACTACGGTGTCTTCCCTCTTCGTGGGAAGTGTAAGAATGTTCGCGATGCCTCTGTCACACAGCTCACATCAAACCAAGAATTCAACGATCTCAAGAAGATCTTGGGTCTTCAACAGGGTAAGGACTATCAAGATGTTTCCGAGCTTCGGTATGGTCGTCTCATGATCATGACGGATGCCGATAACGACGGTTCCCACATCAAGGGTCTCATTCTCAATATGATTCACTACTTCTGGCCAAGTCTTCTCAAGTTGGGTTTTGTTGTGTCTATGGTGACACCAATTATCAAGGCATCCAAAGGTTCTCAATCCAAGTCATTCTACACAGATTCTACATTTAGATCTTGGTATGGAAACGGGCAACCTGGATGGAAAATCAAATACTATAAGGGTCTCGGTACGAGCACGAGTGCCGAAGCTCGGGAATACTTCAAGAAGATTCAAGATCTCACTGTGAAGTTTGACATGGATATCATGTCTGATAGGTCAATTGTCCTCGCTTTTGACAAGAAGAAGGCGGATGACCGAAAGTCTTGGCTTCTTGAGAGTACGGCAAAAGATCCAAAAGAATTGGAAGTTCCGTATGGAAATGTAAGGAACTTGAGCATCTCAAACTTTGTACACAAGGACCTCGTCAACTTCAGTTTGGCGGACTTGAAGCGTTCTATCGCACACATGGCGGATGGTCTCAAGCCTTCGCAACGCAAGGTTATGTACGCATGCTTCCACAAGAATCTCAAGGATGAGATGAAAGTGGCGCAGTTGGCGGCATTTGTCGCAGAGAAGAGTGCGTACCACCACGGTGAAGTCTCTCTCGCGGACACGATTGTCAAGTTGGCGAATGACTACATGGGTTCAAACAATATCAATCTTCTTGAGCCGTGTGGTCAGTTTGGTACGCGTCTCATGGGTGGTAAGGATGCGTCTCAAACGAGGTATATCTTTACAAAGCTCACAAAAGATGCCCGAAAGATCTTTGATCCGAGAGATGATCCAATTCTCAACTATTTGGATGACGATGGTCGCCCCATTGAGCCAGACTTCTACATGCCAACACTCCCCATGGTTCTCGTGAACGGTACAGAGGGTATCGGTACGGGTTTCAGTTGTTATGTGCCTCCATTCAATCCAAAGGATATCAAGGATAACATTCAAAAAGCACTTGAAGGTCATGGTTTTACTCAAATGCGACCGTGGTTCAAAGGTTTCAAAGGTAAGATTTTCAAGGAGGATGAAAGTGGTTCGTGGATTGCCGAGGGTATTTGGCATGACACCGGGTCACGACTCAAGATTACCGAACTTCCACCTGGACGGTGGACTCAGGATTACAAAGAGTATTTGGATACTCTCATGGAAAAGAAGGTGATTACAAACTTTACAAACAATTCCACAACAGATGATGTGGATTTTGAAATTGTGGGTTATTCAGGAAAAGACTTGGTCAAGGATCTCAAGTTGAGAAAGAGTTTCCACACTTCAAACATGCATCTCTTCCACCCCACAAAAGGAATATACAAGTACAACTCCCCCGAGGAAATCCTAAAGGACTTTGTGGATTTGAGACTTGATCATTACAAGAAGAGACGGGAACATCTCATCAAAGTTCTTCAAACGAAAGCTACGATGTGTGGCTACAAATCTAAGTTTGTGACGATGGTCATTGAGGGTGACATTGTGGTTTTCAAGCGAAAGCGGGATGACCTTGAACGACAACTCTCCCAACTCTTCCCCAAAATTGGGGGCACATACGACTACCTTCTCAACATCAAGACGGTTCAATACACCGAGGAAAGTGTCAGAGAACTTCTCAAGGAGGCAAAACAGGCGAGAGATGAACTTGAGATTATGAAAAAGACAAGTCACATTGATATGTGGAAAATGGATATTAAAAATATGTAGGCAATAGATAGGTATGGGTGAAGCTGCGAAAATTTCGCTCAAAGCTATTGGGAAGCAAGACACTTACTTGCTTTCCAAAGATCCAGACGAGTCGTTCTTTAATTATACGACCGACAAGAGACATTCCGACTTTAGGAAATATCACAGAAACAAGAACATTGTGAGACCCGGAAACGCCACGGTGGGTTGGCCTTTTGGACAAACTCTAAAGGTTGAGTTTAATCCCAGAAATATGGGTGATCTTTTGAGCAATATGTGGTTGAGCATAACTATGCCAGGTCTTAGAAATCCTACGGATGGTAATTATGCGGATCAGCTGGGAAGACATATTCTCAAAAGTGTTACGATGTATGTTGACGATATAGAAGTTGAGAAAATCCATGATGATTGGGGGATTATCTATGATGACCTTTATTTAGAAACATCGGAAAAAGTAGCAAATAGATTTCTTGTAAACAGAAACCTTGGTTTTGACGACGCACCTCTCGTAGGATTTCAAGATGAAGCGCAATACGACGCTGATGTAGTCATCCCAATACACTTTTTCTTTTCGCGGAAATTTGCGAGTGATGAATACGACACGAATAAACCAAATCGTCCATACTTTCCAGTTTGCTCCGTGTACCGTCAGAAGATTGAGTTTGAACTTGAGTTTCACAAGGCGTCATTCTTTACGGACAGAGATTTGGTTACAAACCCCATTCAACTTGATTCATTTAACATTGTGACGGAAGAGATCACAGTGAGTCCCGAGGAGAGAAACTATTTGATGAGTCAGAGACAGGTCTTTATTACGGATCTCGTTCGTAAACATCCAACAATTGTGAGTGATTTGGGTAAGGATATAATACGAAACAATCTAGTACCAAATATACCTGTAAAATGTATTCATTGGTTTCTACGAAATACAATATTTGAAAACGAAGATGAATCAATCGGTGATCCAGTTCCAGCCACCGAGGGGCAGCGACTTTATCAAAACCGCTTCAACTTTTCTTCGGCTCTTGATTTTCAAGGTGAAAATACATTCTTCTATCCACTCATGTCGGAGGCGAGTTTTTTCATAAATGGAAACAAACTTCCAAATGTATCAAAAACAGATCATTCGTATTACAAATATTTAATTCCATTTCAAAAGAGATTGTCTAGACCAATTAGAAATATCTATACATATAGTTTCTCGATAAATCCAGTAAATGTGGAACCATCGGGAAACTTGGACTTTAGTGCGATTCAGTCTGAAAAGACTAATATTGAAGTCAAGATGGATACATCCGTCATTGATATCAATACAGAGACATTTTCATTGCACATGTACTACACAGGTTATCAAACCTTTGTTTTTGACAAAGGGTTTATGTCAATTGCTTATTAAAAAGTTTCTCTTTATTATTACTGATGTAATCAATAATGTTGTTCTTAATACACCATTTGATGAAATTCAATTGAGCCAATGTCGTTTGAATTTCATGAGATGTACCCGGAACTGTGTAACCAAACTTTTGTGACCGACAGAATGGATCAAAAAGTTGTTTACTGTAGCCATTGAGACTTGATTTATAGGCACAGTGTACCGTAAATAACTTACCATCCCCAGTTTGATAAGATGTATGATTCTTCTTTGCGTAGTTTGTGATAAACCACTCCAAGTTACGGAGAGAGATGCCACTCGTTTTGTCCAAAATAGTCATTAGTGTAGTTCGATTCTTCTCTTCGTTATAAAAGTTGTTGATGGATGATAGTAGAATATCGTTCTTGCTCATTACTATACTATGCTATTCAAATCTATAAGCTCCTTTGATGACTCGCACCCTGGACACCCATGCACAAACATCTGATCTGGTCCGTGATTGTGTAGGTTTGAACTCGAGAAAGATCGTTGACATATTCGTTCCCCCTGTGTTTTATGATGACGGCAGTAGCCATTGTACACCGCCCTAAAAGTACACCGATGACCACCCGCCTTTGTTCCCTTGCAAGTTGTACTTGTAAATGTTTCTGGAAGCTCCTTGAGTAAAAGTTCAAGTGGGATTCCGTGCTTTTTTGAAATCTTTTCAGCATACTCATTGAGAATTGCATTTACCCTATCTTCCAATTCATCATCAACAAGCTTTGTGATTTTTTCATTGAGGCTCATTCTTACTTTGTGTTAGCTCGTAATTTTTAAATAGGTCTTCAACGGATTCTTCTTTTTTCATTCTCGCATCCTTAAGGCGTCCTCTCAATATCGGGAGAGTGCCAACCTCTTCCAAACCAAGACGCTTACATTCGGCAATGAGCTCGTCTTTCTTCATACCACTGAGGGATGGGAGTTTCGGTGGTTTTACTGGTTTGTGTTGATTAATGATTTCACCAAAGATTTCTTCCTTCACATTTTCATACAGTGGATCTAGAAGATCACAGACAGGGTTAAGGAACTTGTTAACAAAATAATAATGATAGTCAACATGTACGCCATGTTCCTCTACATACTTTGGATCTTCGGCTTTTTCATACGCTTTAGCTTTGGGATTTTCCGTTTTTGTGAGCAAATACGGAACACGATCTCCAGATTGCGGTTCAGACCCTGGCTTTCGTTGACGCATCTTCGTGACAACTTGTACATGTGACTGGTTGATATTCACACTCTCAGAACTCGTAACAGATACATTCTTACCCCCAACTTTGTATGTATCTGAGAGACCTTGACTAAGAATAAGCTTTTCATTAGGGACATCCCCCGAAAGGAGCTCAATCGCTCTTTCTTTTGCTAACTCCTTGGGTGGACCAGGGTCACTGGATGTCAGAACTACATCCAAGAGTTCTTTACAAACTTCTCTAACATGGGGTGTATTATCTCTTCGAACAACTTGAAGTCCCTTAATGTCAATGTAGTCCATGTGCATTTTATCATCTTTACCCTTCGTCCAAAGCTTGGCGGCATACCGCTTCTTACTATAGAGGAAATATGGCCAATAAACCTTTTCAAGTTCCAAGTTATTAGGTTTCTTGAAAAGGGCGCTACACTCCTCGGCAGCTCTCTCTCCAACTTCCCAACTGTACGCGATAGCATCCTCCCCCTTGCGATCACCCACGTCGAACTCAACCATCACTGAATCCGTGTCCCCGTATCTCACCTTTGCCCCTGGAAAGTTTGCTTCCACATAGTTCTTTGTTTCCTCAATCATAGAGCGACCTTTACATGTTGTCGTAGAAGCGATTGGGACACATGGTAGAATACCTTTACCAGCTCCAGTAAAACCATAAACGGAGTTCATTGAAATCTTATAGGCTAACTGTTTACCATTGTAGACCTCTTTCATAAAGCCGGTAGCATTAGCCATGTCGCGCTTAGCCTGCTTACGGAACTGCTTAAGCTCGAGAAGAATGCTTGGTAAGAGACTTGGAACATCTTGCGCAAACTTATAAGTGCGATCGGCGACACGGAAGGTTTCATATGTAATCCCTGGTACATTACCATACTTCTTTTCATCCATAACATACGACGAATAACATAAGTTGTGCGCCATCATGATAGATGGGTACAGCGCTTCAAAATCTAGAGCTGTAATCGGGGTATAATACGCCCCTTTTTGGGCGTCCAAAACTGTAGCGCCTTCGTATGGTTCTTCGGGAATTGCTCCATACCGAATAGTTGGAACCATGAAGCCCAACTCCCGAGCCTTCTTCGTGAGTTGGGAAAACACCTTGATTTGCTGCCCTCGTTCCACAAGGAAATTCGCAGGAACCCAAGTAGCCTTAGCCATCTCAACCAAGTTCAGGAGAGTACAAAGCTTTTTCATGAGTTTGTGTGGGAGGAGGGTATCCTTGATACAATACTCAGCAACTTCCCTCAATTTGACGGGGTCTTCCTCTCTGTAACGAGCGAACATCTCCTTGGGAGCCATATCAATCTTTTGATCTCCAAGGTACAACTTTGATACATTATCCAATTTGTAACTATCAAGTTTGTATCCTTTCTTGATTTCGTGGAACATATCAAAAATGAAGCGACCAGACATTGGAAGAAGCTTCAAAAGATTGTCACCGAGAGCACTTGAAGAAAGTTTTTTAATAACAAGTTCAGACTCTGTATCTTTGAGCTTCCCCAAGTTGAAGAAACTATAGTGACACCCATTGATTTGCGCACGCTTGTAGATATATTCCATATCAAAGCCAAAAATATTCCACCCAGTAATGACATCTACATCCTTTTTGTGTAGATACTTGTGAAACGCCTCTAACATTTCCTTTTCGGTTGAAAAGCTCAATATATTGGATCCCTCCAGATTGGGATCTGTTTGTTTGTAACAGAGGCATGTTTTATCATATGGTTCATCAGAACCAAACTTACACAGGGAGATTGCAATTTGAAAACAAGCATCTCCGGGGATGTTTGCATCAGGAAACTTACCAGTAGAACTGTTACATTCAATATCAACGGATGCTACAACAAACGGCGCAACATCATCTCTCGCCACTGGTTTGAGAGTAGTCCAATCATTACAGAACAAATCCATATCAACATTTGCGAGGTGTGAACGAATGCATTTATCACCAGTCTCAAGCCATCCGGTGGATTGGATTCCAGTGCGATGCATCAGGCGCAGCACTGGATCAAGATTTGATTCATACACTTTAACATTTCTCACACCAAAAATATTGAAAAGCTCAGGAGTTCTATCAAGAGGTCTTCTTAAAAATGAATCTGTGAGGCGACGAGCTTGAAGATTCTTAAAATTGATTTTCATAAATGGAAACTCCTCATTATTTTGAAATCCCCAAACATCTTTTGATTTGGTAACTGAATATCCAACGAGAGAATCTTTACATTGTTCATCAAGGATGTTGTAAATTCTTTGAATTTTTGCAGTGTCAATGTTAGGTGGAAGTTTAATAAAAAAATAAGGTGTAAATGCTGTTGTCAGACACACTGACTTTCCTTCCTCAGTCTTACCAAAGATACTGATCATGTGCTCGTCATCTGTATCTCTGGACTCCCATGTCAGTGCTTGGAAGGCTACCATTGTGTAATCATCGCCCGAAAATTTTAATATACTTTATTAGTAAAAATGTCAGCTGCTTTGATTGACCTTGTATCTAAAGGTGCCCAGGATGCGTACATCACTGGTCAACCCCAGGTCAGTTTTTTCCGACAAAACTATAAGCGTCACACCAATTTTTCTATGCGACCAGAGCGCGTGGACTACATTGGTACTTTTGGTGCCTCCAACGAAGTCGTCGTTCCACTCAAGTCCAAGGGTGATCTCTTGAGCTATGTGTGGATTGAGGCTGAAGGTATTGCGACACCCGGCGGAAATAACGCCATGTTTGACACCGCGGCGTCCCAACCAACAACTTTCCAATTGTGGATTGGCGGACAAAAGGTGTCTGAACTTGATTCCCTTTTCATTCAGGGTGTGTACAATCCACTTTACAATGAAACATCTGCCAAGGCGGGTATGAGATTCACAACCGAAACAACCCACGCGAACTCAAAGGGTGATCACTTTGTCATTCCATTTTTCTTTGGTGAAGATTGGACCAAGGTTCTCCCACTCGTGGCGCTCCAGTACCACGAAGTTGAACTTCGCATAAAGCTCCAAGATCAATACACTTTGGCGGGTACCCCCAAGATCTACGCGAACTATGTCTACCTTGACACCGATGAGCGTAAATTTTTCACAGAAAGTGAACATGAGTTGTTGATTACTCAAACACAATACCAACCAGGATCCCAAGCCGATACTGAGTTTGATCTCACATATTTCAATCACCCAGTGAAGGCTATTCACTTGGTCGCTGGCGACGCGGGTGCTGCCGTGTGGGACGACCACTACACATTCGGAACCGCCTCTTTGTACATTAATGGTACGGCACTTTCCGAGAATATGTCAAATGTCTATCACCACGATGTTGTTCCAGAAATGCACTGCAGCGCCATCGGTGCTGATACTTTGGACGAAGACACCGTCTACACATGGCCATTCTGCTTGAACTTGGCTAAATCTCAACCATCTGGCTCCCTGAACTTCTCCCGAATTGATAACGCGAAGTTGCTTCTTAACAGCGTAACCTCTGCCGATTCATCAAAACCAGCTCGCGTCTATGCGGTCAACTATAATGTTCTTCGTGTGAAGAATGGTATGGCTGGTGTTGCGTTCGGTAACTAATTTTACTTTTAACATAATTACAAAACCTTACATACGATTGGTTTAAAAATATCAATGATATGTAGGATAAGATGGATCTCGTTCCAATCAAACTTATTAAAAATCGCGATGTTCGCGA
>Ga0315315_10002592_pt1 | contig 16555 bp, 6 predicted proteins | sample M140m3416metaG_FD_203699 | JGI IMG/M metagenome (GOLD analysis project Ga0315315, IMG submission 203699) | Ammonia-oxidizing marine archaeal communities from Monterey Bay, California, United States - M1 40m 3416 | ecosystem: Environmental > Aquatic > Marine > Intertidal zone | place: USA... | reverse complement strand
TCGGCCGACTGCCGCAGGCAGTCCTGCACTAGCAACACATAGCTAACATAATAGCTATATACATCATACATATCATAACATTTTATATAATATTATATATATAGTACCATATCAATATCAATAAAACTCGGCCGACTATCAACGCATAGCTAACATACTATCAACATATATCAATACTATTTAAAATCTACCATACATCAGTCTTTAAACTTTCTATAATATATCTATTAATACCTCTCTTATTTTTTGAGTACATAATTCACTATTCTCTCTCATTTTATTATCTTTATATTTTCTAAAAGATTTTATAAATTATGTACTCTTTTTTATATAAATTATTATTTCATAATATATTATAGATATAATCATACAATGCCTCCAAAGAAACCTATAAATTTAAGTATAAGAGATTTAAGTTCAAAAAAAGATCCAACAAAATTAAAATGTTTAATTGATCCTGATCCAGTTATTAATTTTGATGAAAGTATAAAATATTTACATAAAGGGGTTAAATATTTTTTAAATGTAAAAATAGTAAAAATTTTAAGTTCTGAACCATATAAAGATTTTTTAGCTGGTGATATTAACGATTTTTTTACTCAATTAAAAACTCATTTAAGTGAAAGCCGAATGCAATTTTTAATATTATTTTATCTTTTAATTGATCAAAAAGATAGTGCTTGTGATTTATCACAATATAGTAGTTTAAAAGATGATTTAAAAAAACTTAATTTAGCTATACAACTTGATATGAAACACGATCATCATGAAGGAACAAGAGGTCATGGACATGGCAATGAATGTGCGGATTTTAATATTGACGAAGATTCAATGGATTTGCAATTAAAAGGAAGAACACCATTAGAAATTTTACAACAAGCTGATTCTGCGAAAAAATTATTCAAACAAGATACTCTCGCCTCTGATCCAGTATGTTTATCAGATGATGATGATACTATGAAATGTGCCCCATCATATAAAATACAAGATACACCTTCAAAAGATTGTTCAAAGCGTTATTTAAAAGATGCGCAAATAATTAAATGTTTACATACAATTATTGATTCAGCAGGTCAAGCCGCTGACGTTGGCGAATCCCCAAATGATTTAGATATTTTAATGGAAATAATTACACATAACTTTGGTGAATTATTATTTTCAAGTATGTTTAAAAGTTTAGTTGATAATAGCATTTATTCATTTACTTTTTTACCAGAAAATAAAATGACTAAGGATAAATGGCTAGAAGACACTAAAAAATATAATATGGAAGTGGTAATGATAAAAAATGACGGGACTTATGTAATAGATGAAATTTCTGATGTAGTGGCGGGACAGTCTTCGCAATTTAGTGTTCCTGAAATTACAAGGAGAAATTCACGAACTTTAACAGATTTTTTAAAAGCAACTGATGATGTTTTTAGCGCTAGTAATATGAAATATGTATGGCAAGAACTTTGCAAAAATTGGAGTGGTTCAACTTCACCACCTGTCTCTATAACAGATATAGGAAAATTTTTAGAAAGAGATGTTACAGATGCAGAAATAACTATAAAATTAAATGCACTAGTTGTAATAAGAGATTTACAATATGCTAAAAAATTATCTGGTGACGGATGTCAAAACTTTGGAACATTGGTTTACGGAAACTTAAAAAGAATTTTTAAACAAAAAGAAACAAGCGGTGAAAAAAAATATGAGTTTAGTGATAATAACCTTTATAAAAATATAACTACTGAAACATTTGATACTTTTTTATCTGTTGTAGCAACTGTTTTACAAAGTAGTTATAGTGTAGGTACAGTTAAAAAAAATTTTCAATATACATTAACTGGTTTATATGAAAGATTTTATAGTAAAAATTATTTTCAAGTATGGCAATTATCTTCAACTTTATTGCCTTTATTAACATTTGCACGCAGATTTTTACCGCATTTAGGAGGAATTGCTTATAATAGTTCAAAAAATATAAATAAATATGCTTATATAAACGACGATAGTGATGATAGTGATGGGAGCGATATTAATGATGGTAGTGATTATAATTATAATACTAAAAAAATAAATAAATTTTATAATAATTTATTATTAAATAATTATTCTGACAAACATAGCATAATGCCAATGTTTGGCGGTATTAAAGTGGAAGATCACGACGTAGAAAAGAAAAAGGAACAATTACAAAGAATATGTTTATTAAAATTAACTTATAAAGATGTTATTGATTTAAATCATGATTACTGGATAGGTGTAGATAGTGGTGAAACTCATTTATTAAAAATAGTTCAATTTATATTTATATTACAAGATAATCCTTTAAAAAAATTTCTACAAAATATAAAACGCCTAAAAATTTTATTAGATAATATTATAAAATATAATCAATCTATTATTTTATTAGATATCACAAAACGATCTGATAATCGTGAATTATCACAAAATGCAGAATATATAAGTACTGATGCAAGATTATTCAATGCCAGAGTTCAAGGTGCTAAAATTGCCCTATTAACAAAATTATGGACTGGAATTCACGATTCAGAAGAAGGATTTTATTATGGAATTAAAGAAGTTTGTAATGAAGAAGCATACAGTTTATCAGATGAAGAATTTAAAAAATATAAAAAAAAATACACTGATAATATAAACGGATGTTTTAATTCTCTTAATCAATTAGATTATTTGGAAACAGCAGATTTTAAGTACGAAAGTATAACTAATTTACTAAAAGAATGTTTCAAAAGTTTGAAATTAAATGTGAGTATGACGGATATATCCGATATCAGTAAGTATCAAGATTTCCTTAATATTTATAATGGCATAGTTGAAAATTTAAGCGAATTTTTTAGTAGTATTGTAAGTAAAGTAAAATTATTTCCTATTGAAAGTAATATTATAAAAAAAATAACAACATTACTTCAATTTTTATTTCCAATAATAGTTGATATTGATGATGAAAAAGAATGTTATTTATTTACGATGAAGTATCCCAATCTTGATATATCAGAAGATTCAATATATGCTTTTGAATCTTCTGATATATCAGAAGCTCCAAAAGCATATAAAGAATTAACAAATGAATGGGATGGTGCTTCTGATGGTACATCGCAAGATATTAATTTATTAAATCATGTTGCTGACGCGACAGGTGATGCTAACACAAGTAATGCAAAAATAAAGGGTTTTTTAGAAGATGAAAAATTAAGAACATTTGCTGATAACCATAACCTTTTTATAACATTAGGTTATTGTAATTTAGTAATTAGGTTGCGTCCAATATTATTATTACAAAAATCTATTTTAGATCAACTTACAAATTTTGCAGAAGAAGAATCTAGCGATAAGTCTATCGCATTGGATCCAGGTGAAATGGTTAGAACAACATTAATTGCATGGAGTGACGAAGTTCCGCTTGATTCTGATGATCTAGACCCCAGTAAACCACATGAACATTTACTAGAAATAATAGATAAAAAAAGATCGGATTTAGGTAGTTCTGAACATAAGGATTTTACAGAATATTTATTTAATATTTTTCATAAAAAAAAATTTCAAGAGGACGCTTATTCAAAAAATCTTGGTGCAGATTTATCGGCTAAAAAAGAACATAATAATATTATGCTAAGATATCTTAATAAATTATCATTCTCGTTGCAAAAAGCAGATGAATTAATAGAATTTGTACTTAATTCTTCTAAAAAAATTGAAATTTTAATACAACAAAATAAAGAAGATAAGATACCAAAAAAACAAATAGATGAATTAGAAAGTTTAAGTAAAGATGAAAAGGTAGCTTTACAAACAGTATTATCAAAACAAAAAAAAGCTATATTAAAATTGATTTTAGATATAGCTCCTAGTAATAAAAAACATAAATACGATGATGCAAATAAGGAAGATAAAGATTTTGAATTACAATTAGCAAAAGAAATTAAAGAATTTAAAATTGAATTAGAAAAAACAATTGGAGATAAACCGTTATTATTAGAAAATAAAGAAGAACAAAATCGTTTATTAAAAGATATAGAAGAACACGAAGATAATGTAGTAAAAAAGAACAAAGAAATAACTATGGAAAAAAAGAAAAAAATCACAAAAAAAGGAAAAAAACCTCCTCCTCTTACACAAGAAGAAGTGAAAATAAATGATAAAATAGATGAACTAATACTGAGTTTAAATGCAGCAAAATCTGAATTAAATAATAAAATATTAGAATTAAGGGAAAAATACTCAGACCACTATAAAGAATATGAATATGAAATATTAATTTTATTTTTAGAAACAAAATCTGAGGAAGAAAAACAAACATATTTAAATTTTTTAAACAAATATATATTCAGTGAAACAATTAATACAACTGATGATGCAAGATCAAATATGCGTAAATATAAAGATACATATCATAGTTTTAATCTAGGATTAAAATTAGATTTAAATATTTATGAAGAATTTTCAAAATCATCTGCGCCTGAATATAAAGATTTATCACGAATATTAAATAAAGCGTTTGAATTAAAATATGACATATTTATGCGTCGACAAAAAATAATAAAAAATTTTGGTACACCAGAAGAAGTTCAACCAGAAGAAGTTCAACCAGAAGAAGTTCAACCAGAAGAAGTTCAAATGGAAGAAGATCAACCAGTAGAAGATACAAAAGAACTTGACATTTTTAAAGAATTAATTTTTCATGAACTGTCGACATTAAAAGCTTTACATTTACTAAGTGATTTTGTAGATAAAATCAATAAAAATAGAAAGAAACCGCTGGCATCAAATAAAAAACAAGGTAATGAAGAAAAAATCAAAAGAAAATATCTTGATAAATATCCTATATTAGAACATCTTGTTACTAATTATGGAAGTATAGAAAAAAAAATGGATATAAATCAGAAAATAGTTGATAATCTGTCTGTTAGAGAAGAAATGTTGATTATATTGTACAGAATATTGGATATGCCAAGTAGATGTGAAAAATTAAAAAATAAATTACCATAATTTAATTAATGATTAATTAAATGAATAAATAAAGCATATAATAAAATTATATACTATATAAGTAAATATATATATACTTTAATGGAAGTTGTTTATGATGGCAACCCTTACCCTTACATAAATATCACTGGATTGAGCGCACCACACAATGGGTATTATAAGAGGGAAGTCACCTCAGACAGCGATGGACCCTTATATAGGAACGTGCAAAGCCAAAAAATTGTAATGAAGTATAAACAAAATTCTTGGATGATTGGAACAGAAGCAATGCTTTCACAAGATATATGTTATTATTATGTGAATGCGGTGGATGTGATTTATCCAGAAAATTTAATAAAAGGTACATACTATTGGTTTAAATGTGGAAGTGAAGATTATAATAATGATGTTTCTGTCATAGGTGTAACAGTAGAGAATTTTAATTTACAATCTGGTATTGGCGCTGATACTGAGATAGCAGAAGCACAAGACGCTGATACTAAGACAGCAGAAGCACAAGACGCTGATACTAAGATAACAGAAGCACAAGACGCTGATACTAAGATAACAGAAGTACTAGTCACTGATGATGTTTCAGGTGTGCTTGATAGTGCACAAATTTACATTCCAGATTTGTCAGAACTTACAGATATTTTAAATGAAGATAACGCCGATCTAAAGGAACGTTATATGTCAGATGATGAGCCTGGTGTATTATCAACTATAAAAGAAGCTAAAAAAGAAGACTTAAAAATAATGTTAGATGATTTAAAAAAATCTTTAAATTTATTTGATTTAAAGTCATTTTCACATATGCTATTTTTAATTTTGGATAGAAACCATGATGGTAATATTTCATATGGTGAATATTTATCATATTTATCAACTGATACTAGAGGTTTAAAAGAAATCCGTGATAAATTTATTGGGTTAGTTAAAAATAGTTTAAGCATTTCTGATGATAATATGAAGTTAATTACAGATGTTTCTGGTACAAGCTATCAAGCATTAAAAGTAGAGGATGCAGGTAAGTCATTAAATAACTTAATGAATGTTTTAAATAGAAGTGCAAGTATTCATAGCGATAGTCGCGAAATTAATGTTAATGATTTGCATAAATATATATCAAATATATATTCATTTGATATAAAAATTATTAAAGATGCAATATTATCATTAATTATATGTATTGATTTGGCAATTGCTAAATTACAAATAGAGGTACAATTAAAATTAAATCAAGAAGATGAAGATTTAAAAGCAAATATGTTAGTATTAATTCAATTCAAAAATTTACTACAAGAATGTGATGAAGTAAGTGAAGAAGAATTAAATAATTATGTTAATAAAATTTTAAATTTATTTAATAAATATAATGTCCTAAATATTAATGGAAATGTTACTGATATTGAATTAAATGATAAAATTAGTATATTAGAAAAATATATGAATTTAATAAAAAATTTTATAGAAACGATATGTTTAATTGATAATAAAATTAATAGTAAAGAAGATCTAATTTATAAATTAATGGGTCTAAAAATATCACTCATTCAATATGATATGATGCCAAAATGGTTATATCCTAATTTAATTCAAACTGGTCATGTTAAAAGATGTATTAAATACAGTCGGCACAGTCAGCAGAGATCACGTTCATCATCACCTCAGCCAATAGAACGTTCGCGTGCAAATACTCCTTCGTTTAAAGACAAAACCAAAGGAATTGATATAATAAATAATTTAAAAAATTTATTATTAGTAGAAGATTTTTTAAGTTCATATAAAACGTTAGATAAAACGTTAGATAAAACTGATGAAGATTATATAAAAAAATTATTTAGTGATCCACATAAAATATTTTGGATTCTAACTCAGCCATTTGAATTGTTTCAAATTGAAGGTGATACCTTGTCAAAAAAAATAATAGAATTTATAAATGATAAAATAGAACCATCAGTAACATCACAAAAATTAGATCCAGATGTAGTAAAAAAACTAAAACAACTAAAAAATGAAATTGAAACAGAAAAAACAATTATTCGCTACTATCTTGAAAACGAATTTATAAAAAAGAGTAAAGAACAAACAAACAATTATGATGAAATAGCCCACCGAATTAAATATGTGTTGTGGGCGACTCAACAAAATAAATTAGATTTAAATTCTTTTCAATTAAACTTGTATAATTCATTAAATGCTAATAAAGACGTTAAGACTTTTATTGATAAGACATCCAGCAAAAGGCAAAGATTGGCGACAGAAAAAGACAGAGAAGAAATAGAAGGACAAGGACAAGGAGACGGACAAGGAGACGGACAAGGACAAGGACAAGGAGACGGACAAGGAGACGGACAAGGACAAGGACAAGGAGACGGACAAGGAGACGGACAAGGACAAGGACAAGGAGACGGACAAGGACAAGGACAAGGAGACGGACAAGGACAAGGACAAGGAGACGGAGACGCAATAATAGGAGAAGGATCAGCGCATCCTGGCCACGAAGAAGACGCACGAAAGGGTCAAGGAAAAATGGATCTTACAGAAGGTGGGAAAAAATTAAATAATGATGAATTATTCGAAAAGGCTTATACTAAGGTTATAAATGATAAAAACAAAATGATATATAAGAAACCAAATGATAAAAAAGAGTATGTTCGTTATAATAAAGAATACATAACCATTAAAGAATATGAAAAAGTTATAAAAAAAAAATCAAAAAAAGGTGAGATTCTTACATTTAAATTTTGAGTACATAATCTTTATTTTTCTCTCTTTTTATAAACTTTTATAAATTTAGCTTTTTAAAACAATTATGTACTCCTTTTTTTACTATATATAATAATATAGTAGTTTAAATAATAAATATGGCAGCGGCAGGGGTAGTGTATGAGCCCCAAGCGACTGATAAAATATATGACTCAATGACATTTTCTTCGCGCGCCTCATACCCATCCCCACAATGCAACCAACACCGAGGAAATACTAGTTTAATGCAAAATGTACCGGGTATGGCTCCTGGCCAAATCAAAGAGGACAGCTATTTATGTAATGAAATATATATCCTTCGGGCTATCGGGGATTACATTACGGCCGATGGTAAGAGCATAACTGATAATGAATTAGAACATATAATTAATTCATTTCAAAATGCGGCAGAACATAGTTTTTTACGCGAGTTATATACCATCTGTAAAGATCTCAGGGAGAATAACAATGGCGCAGGTGCTGTGAGTTTGGCATATTTTAATTCGATCAGGGATGTATTATTAAAATTGTGCGAAGCAGCACAACAAGATAATATGCATGATTTTTATGATACGGGACGTAGTATAGTTACTAATTTCAAAAAAACAGCAAAAAAATATATAGATCCCCGCGGCAACCACCCTCTTAAAGATTTAAAATACGATGATTTTCTTATGTTAGGAAATTTAACGGAATTAGGAGTATTTAGGGAGGCTCACCATAATGGTGGTAAATATGCTATTGATACAATTTCAGAAGAACATAAAAAACATTTTGCATCTTTTTACGAGCCGCCGCCGGGCGCGAACCGCCCGACCTTTCTCATGGAAAACAGTAAAGAGAAAACTTATAGTAAAGTGACTGTATTACAGAGTTCGGGCTTAGATGGAACTGGAACAATCATCAAAACAACACGTGATACCGAATTTGATTGCATTGACTTACAAGGCAAGCCTAAAACATATTATCCATCAGGAGGTCCAGGTTCTATTGAATTGGCTATTTACTCAATAGGAGCAATTGCATACGCTAGTATGTTTGATTTAGTTTGTTACGCCGATAGTTCTACGTTGGATTGGAGATATATGTTTTATACATTCTTTAAGTACCATGAAAATGAAGATAAAGAGGTTGTTAATAAAACTAAAACTATTTTAATGGTATTAGTTAGATTGGGCTTTGTTCCCGGGTCAAGAGAGACAGAAGAAATATCAGTTAATAATAGAGATTTTACTGTTGATAATGTTGCAAAAGCCATAAATAAAGTATATAATACGATAGATAAAATAACCAACACGCCCGCACTCCACCAATCAAACTGGTTTGACCTACTACGAACTGATAAATTATTTATGGGAATATTAAAGTTATGTGTACCACGTGGCATTCGTGATAGCATACAACGGGTGCTTGATGGTGTACATGGCGCCCATGCACCCACATGGGACAGTGTAGTACCTTATATTAGTAATGCTAAGCATCTATATACAAAAATAAGAATATCAGGGAAAGGGTTAGGTGATTTTAACCAATCATTTACTGTATCGGTATTAAATAATTTAGCCGGCTGGCAGCAAGGGAGGTTTGTATTAAACACAAATACGAATAACTACTGCGAACCAACTACATCAACAACTCCGTTAGCATTAATAACAATTGACAGATATTTGGCATATATATGTAAAATTATTGGTACTTATTTTTTGTTAAGTTCTCCGGGATTCTTTTTTACAGACCCCGACGCTATATATAGATCTTATGATACTTTACAAAAATATCATAATTTTATGAACTTGGTACCAATATGGGTTAAAAAAGATCCCGATGTGGCTACCGATATGGCTAAAAAGGAAATCAGCGAAGCTGACTCCAAGCCACAAAATGTATCAACAATAAATTTAGGCGATTGGGTGCAAAACCCCACGCACGGAGCAGACCCATACACGGTTGCCTTGTTAGAACATGTCGACCGCAAGGCAAAGACCCGAGGAAGAAATTTTGGGTATGATGCCAATTTAACTTTAACTGTTAATTATACACAACGTGTACCAGGAGCAGGAGGGGGGGTGAAAAGGGGGGGGGCTTTCAGGCGACTCTTGCAGGTAGTAACAGGAAACCTAACACTAATTATTAATGATGCATCTAATCCGTACGCCCTATACCCGATAGACCGAGCCCCTGCTGATCAGCACCCCCTCCATAATCGCGTATTTATAGTAAGATGTTTAGACAAAGTTGAAAAATTAGATAAAAGATTAAACGAAAATTTAGAAAAAATAGCAGTTACGCGCTTTTTAATTTATTATGATGAGGTTGATTTTAAATATAAATTTAAATTTCTAGCATGTGGAACCTTTAATGAGCAAGTAGCAGTTATAGATGATTATATGTATAAACCTATTTCCTCAGATGGAATAGCGCACGACCCGCATGTTCATAATGCTCGGTCGTTTAATCCTACATTAACACTATTTCATAACGTACACTCACTTCTAAATTGGACACACCCCGATGCAAGCGCATGGTCCACTATTGTGCGTGCAAATAGAAAGAAAATGATTGAACTTTGTATTAAAAAATATGGTTTTGATGTTTTATACAAAGCATATTTAGCATATTTAAGATATACTTTGGTATTGTCGAAAAACGCATATACACATGCTTTTATTGATTATGTTTGCGAGACTCAACACATGGTAGCCGTATCAACACGAACACATAAAGTTACTGGTTTTTTAGACTTTATTGATATATTAAAAAAAAACTGTTATTGTAATCTTCTTAGGGATATAAAGACGCGCGGGCTGGGTGGCACTTTAAACAATACCAAGGGCAGAGCGAAAGAATTGCAGGACTTTCTCGAAAAGAGCTCCACCTTCTTGGTGTCGATGAAAGATATAGAGGCTGGGGACACAATGGATGAGGATGTTCGTGATGCAGACGATATGGATGATGATAACCGCGCCGGCTCCGCGGGACTCGATAAGGCCGTCGATATGGACGAGGATGATCATAATGATGAAGATGCAGGGATGGATGGAATGCTCACCAGCTCCACGGAACTCGATAAGAAGGGTGATGATGCAGATAAAAATATATTTACTTTACAAAATTTCAAGGACTTTCTTGGAACACCCCAAAATAGCGAGTATATTCGTAAAATGTCGGAGGCAACGGCAGAATCAAAAACGAATGTGTACGCGGATCATAACCGCAACAGATATATTGAAATGTGGGCGGTTTTTAATGTTATACTAGACCAAATGCACTCAAATTTCAACGCACCAGGAGCTGGCGGGGGTCTACTATTAGCAGGTATTGCAGACGTCAAAAAACAATACAAAATACTCAGAGACGATATAAGAACAATATATAATATTTTATTAACTCAATATAAAGAAGCAGAAAACTTAAAGTCTTTATATTTACGCTTAGAATCATATTTTAATGATGATGCTGATTTTTATATTACAACAAAAAATAAATATAAATCATTACTTGCATATGACGTTTTACACAACCTAACAGAATTATTAAAAATGTTACTAAAAGCAAAAAGACATTATTTTAAATTATTAGACGTGAGAGAACCTTATACAGAGTTTACTGTTGCTCTGGACAAACTTACAAGTGAAGAAAGTGGTACTGATGGTACTGATGGTACTGATGGTACTGATGGTACTGATGGTACTGATGGTACTGATGGTACTGATGGTACTGATGGTACTGATGGTACTGGCGGTACTCATCACGCAGCAGGTCTTACAGATCCTGACATTTCTTTAAGACCTGATGAAGAATTAAGACTCGAGGAACGTAAAAAAGAGATGTTAAGAATTATTGATCCTCAAATTGCGAATTCGGCGGGGACGTACCCGCGGTCCCTACTCGCAGCTGATAGGAATAGGGACAAAATAGATGAAGAAAAAGAAAGAAAAAAATGTGATGTAATTGTTAGAGTTAATGAAGAGTTAGAAGATTTTAAATCTTCATATATAGGAGTTACAAGAGAATTAATTAATAATTGTGTAAAAGGCGAGACAGGGAAGCCCAAGTCCACAAAAAGCGATTATAAAAAGTGGAAGGACGAGAGCGTATTTAAGACTTTCAATATTACCGTGGATAACATTTTTGATAACAATCCATTCCCACATGTAGTTGAATTTCATGAAATTTTTTGTTCATTGTTGGAACTGGAAAATCTTATTTATTGCTTAATTGATGAAATAGTTGGGATAGGTGCACCAGGTGGTAGTGGTGGTTCATATGTCGCACAGCAAGTATCTACTTTTGTTGTTGGAGATAAACGAAAAAAGCGCAGATCGAGTATGAAAGGAGGAACAAGTTATTTATCAACTTATATTGATTATATTAAAGCAAATCCCATTGAAAATAGAATAATAGAAAAAATGCAATACAAAACTGAATCACGATTAGAATGCTTAAACCAAAATAATTATAGTGGAATAGATTATTCATTAATAACAGAAGATGACGATGCCAATGCATCTACGGTTGAACCTATTACTGGACGGACTTCCCCTTTTGCGATGGAACAAATTCTACGGGTGGGCACAAAGGATTTAGAATTTAATACCGGCGATGTCGGGCCCTCACTGGCATCCCTAGCATCTACTGTACCCGGAACACCCGGAACACCAAGCCGAACACCAAGCCGAACACCAAGCCGAAGTCAAAGCCTAAGTCAAAGCCTAAGTCTAAGCCGAAGTCAAAGCCCTTGGCCTGCTCCCGCTCCTCCCGCTCCTCCCGCTCCTCCCGTCAGTAAGCGCAGTGAACCTGAGCCCTCCCCGCGGCCGGGCTGGAAAAAAAAGAACGGGGGCGAAGTGAGCGGAGGAGCGTGGGGAAATAATATAAAAAAAATTGAAACTTATAACTCCAAAGCTAAAACCGAAGCCAAAAAACCAAAAGCAGAAACAAAAAAACCAAAAGCAGAATCAAAAATAGCTAAAACCGAAGCCAAAAAACCAAAAGCAGAATCAAAAATAGCTAAAACCGAAGCCAAAAAACCAAAAGCAGAATCAAAAATAGCTAAAACCGAAGCCAAAAAACCAAAAGCAGAATCAAAAATAGCTAAAACCGAAGCCAAAAAACCAAAAGCAGAAGCCAAAAAACCAAAAGCAGAATCAAAAATAGCTAAAACCGAAGCCAAAAAACCAAAAGCAGAAGTCAAAAAACCAAAAGCAGAAGTCAAAAAACCAAAAGTAGAAGTCAAAAAACCAAAAGCAGAAGTCAAAAAACCAAAAGTAGAAGCCAAAAAACCAAAAGTAGAAGTCAAAAAACCAAAAGTAGAAGCAGTCAAAGAAACTAAACCAAAAGTAGAAGTCAAAAAACCAAAAGTAGAAGCCAAAAAACCAAAAGTAGAAGTCAAAAAACCAAAAGCAGAAGTCAAAAAACCAAAAGTAGAAGCCAAAAAACCAAAAGTAGAAGTCAAAAAACCAAAAGCAGAAACAAAAATAGCTAAAACCGAAGTCAAAAAACCAAAGGCAAAACCAGAACCCAAAGCAAAACCAAAAAAGGCTTTATTGCTTAAATTTAAATTTTGAGTACATAATTTTATTTTTTTATAATTTTTTAGAACTTTTATAAATTTAGCTTTTTGAAAGAATTATGTACTCAAAATTAATACACTTAATATACTTAAATATATCTCAACTATATCTATATGTATTATCGTATCATATCATGATTAATTATGATTATATTCAACATATCAAGTATATAGATTATAATTGTATTAAAGGTTTTCAATATGAAAAATATGTATTAAAAAAATTGCACGATTACTTTGATATAGATGAGATATATTTATGGAAAGATGTCCCGGATCATTTATTAATTAATTCTGGAATAATTCTAAGCAATGACCTTATTTCTGTTAAAGATAAATACAAAACAAACAAGTATTATAGAAACTATAATGTATTACTTGATACTGGTATAGATATTATATTTAAAACAAATGAAGGTATAATTTACCTTGTACAATGCAAAGCATATAACTCTATAATATCTCAGAAACATCTATCAGGGTTTTTTAGAACATTACTAGATAGTTATGTAATAAATACGAAAAAAAATAAAAATAATATTAAAGGTCTAATAGTTCATACCAGCTCTATATCAGATTTAATTAAAGAAAGCTATTGTTATAAAGAAAATATAGTAAATGATATCCACATTCCATTTTATTCTAAAAATCCTAAAAATAAACTAATGAAATACAAACGTATAAGCATAATATTTATGATAAACTTTAACTGCATTATGCTATATATTTTGTATATTATACATATTTATGTAAATAAATTATAATTTTTTAGTCTTCTTTTCAACCTTTTTAACTGGCTTCTTTTCAACCTTTTTAACTGGCTTCTTTTCAGTCTTCTTTTCAACCTTTTTAACTGGCTTCTTTTCAGTCTTCTTTTCAACCTTTTTAACTGGCTTCTTTTCAGTCTTCTTTACTACCTTTTTAACTGGCTTCTTTTCAGTCTTCTTTTCAACCTTTTTAACTGGCTTCTTTTCAGTCTTCTTTACTAATTTGTTGTTTAATAATTTTTTATATTCTTTAATAGTCATATATTCTTTGTTGTAGCAAATATACTCTTTTCTATCATTAGCTTTTTTGTATATATTTTTATTTTTATCATTTATAACTTTAGTATAAACCTTCTTATATAATTCATTATTATGTTTTTTACCACCATTGTGTTTTGAACTTTCACTAGCAATATCAGATGTACCAGCAACACCAGAGGTATCAGCAGCATCAGATCTAGCACCAACACCAGAGGTATCAGCAGCATCAGATCTAGCAGCAACACCAGAGGTATCAGCAGCATCAGATCTAGCACCAACACCAGAGGTATCAGCAGTATCAGATCTAGCAGCTTTTGCTCGCTTTTGCTTTTTGGATGTAATTTTTTTTAAATATTCTACAATACGCATAGCATCGACATGCTTCCTTACCTTTTTTTTAGTATTTATAAGCTGGTGCTCCTTCAATCGTGCTATTACTTCAGATAATACTTCTGTTTGGTTTTCATCTGATTGAGTTAAGTCTTTCACACCATCTTTCTTAGTATACGCTCGGCGGTCTTTATCATTACTAAGACTTTTATTAGAAGCAAATAACAATAAAACATCTTCAAATCCTTTACGAGTGCTATCAGGAGCCAACATCATTGCACGAACTAAATCTAACGCATTTGAATTAGTTAATTTTGAAAAATCTATTTTATATGTATGTTCGCCACTGCTATTAGGAAACCGCAGTTCTCCTCTATTTATACCATAATCAGACATCAAACCTAAACTATAAAATATTAATTTCATAGTTATATCTGGATTAGAGAATAATTCAATATCAGGAGTTAGTGATATGGCAATTCTTTGCTTTTTTTTTAGATCAGGTGAAAGTCCAGGAATATCGCTTGTTAAATGCAAATTAGGCACTTCAATACATCCAGGATCACGTCCTCGACTTGCTCTAAATACAAAAAATTGGGACATATGATAAACATTATGCATTAATTCTTTTACAATTTTAATAATTATGCTATTATTTTCAATTTTAACTACTATGTTTATTTTAAATATATTTTGTCCGCTAAAATCTTCAACTACAAAAGATACTCTATTATCGTGTGAATAATTAAAATCAAAACGAATATCTATAGAATTGCCATGAATATCTGTTCGTATTGTTTTACTTTCGCGAAATCTACTTTTTCCTGCTGCACTACGTGAATCTGGAAAAAATAGTTTTTTAACTTCTTCATAATACAAATCAAATCTATTAGAATCACTATCACTAATTCCCTGAAAAATATGTCCTGGTACTTTTGTCATCATGTCATTATTATCTTTATATAATGCAAGTTTATATAAAAATTCACTAATATATAATTTATTATCAGCATCAGATATGCTATCAAAAAAATCTTGAAAAGGTATATTAGAATTTATAATAAAATATATTAATCCTATAAGTGTCCGCCAGCGTATTTGCACTTCCTGTGCATTTATATTATCACTTAGTATTTTATCATAATCTCTATGTTTTGCTCCACGTACATAAAAATCACTAATTTTGCTCTTAGAATCCCAGTTTATAAATGAACGCCCAACGAGATCTATAGCTGAATATGTTTCAATTTCAGATAGTGATGATTGCGTAGGAGGAGGAGTAGGAGGTGGAGTAGGAGTATCATTTGGATGAATATATTGTAAATCTAAATCAGTAACTTCATTATCATCATTAGATAATACTATTTTGTCAGCTAATATTTCTTTATCTTTATTAAACTCATCCTCTAAATTCTCACGATCATATTCTTGAAGTGGTAAATCAGAAGCTGCAGAAGAAGCTGCCATTTTTATTATAATATTTAATCTACTTATTAAAAAGAATTAATATAATTTATTTATTATAAAATCAGTATTATTTTTATAAATACATATTGCATTTTTACCAGTAAATGCAATAAATATTAAATATACTATTATAAAAATAGTTGTAAATATTTTATCATTATGACTAACCTTATTATTATATATTAGCAAAAATGGTGGAATTTTTAAAAGAATATTAATAAATATATAATAATATAGTAATGTATTTTCATTATATTTGTATATTATATAAATGGTATTAAGTAATGAATACAAAATTGCAATATATAGCAATATTATTGGATTATATGGTACTATATTAAAAATATATAAATAACTATATATTACTATCCAAATTGATAAAAAATATATATCATCTTCAGTTTTCATACTTACTTCTATACTTTAATAATCATTA
>Ga0315315_10002591_pt1 | contig 16560 bp, 12 predicted proteins | sample M140m3416metaG_FD_203699 | JGI IMG/M metagenome (GOLD analysis project Ga0315315, IMG submission 203699) | Ammonia-oxidizing marine archaeal communities from Monterey Bay, California, United States - M1 40m 3416 | ecosystem: Environmental > Aquatic > Marine > Intertidal zone | place: USA... | reverse complement strand
TGCAACACCACGATTATGTAATAGAGATACCTAATAAATCGCACAATGAGATAACACAGGCAGGCAGGGATTTACTCCTATACGAGCTCTTATGTGTATTACAGCTGTGTACACTGTTCGCATACTCTCTAGTATGGATACTACTACTAGAGTAGCTACTAACTAGTAGTAGAAAATAATGAAAAACTCGATCGAGTACGTCATCGATCCGCCATTAGCCTCATGGTATCTAAACTCAGTCGACGTCTTCTCGAGCGTCTGAAGAACAGGTCGTCATTTTAAAAGAAACTTTGAGCCCGCCAGCGATGAGCTCTTCTCGTCTGCTCTCTACCGTTCGATGGGCCGTCCTGGGAACCGGGTCCATTGCTACTGACATGACTCAAATTCTGAAGCAGCTCCCTTCCTGTGAGGTCCACGCAGCCGGGTCGAGGTCAATTGAATCTGCAACGCGTTTTGCTGACAAATGGGATGTTCCCAAGCGATATGGGTCGTACGAAGATGCCTGCAAAGACCCTGATGTCGACGTTGTATATGTTGCAACGCCTTCGTTGCGGCACCCAGCCGACTGCTTACTCGCCCTAAATAACGGCAAAGCAGTTCTATGCGAAAAGTCCATGGCACCTAACGTTGATTCCGCTCGAGAGGTCCTTGAGGTGGCCAAAGCAAATAATCTCCTTTTCGTCCATGGTGTTTGGTCGCGCTTCTTTCCCGCTATGCAAAAGATTCGAGAAATCATTGATTCAGGTGCTATTGGTGATGTTCGATCTGCACGAGCTTCATTCTGTCAAAACGACGGGGCTGGCTCTTGCAGTGCTCTGCTTGAAACTGGTATCTACTGCGCCCAATTTCTGCAATGGGTCCTTTCGGATCCCTCCGATGCTACTGGAGGACATCCAGTGGTGATTGGGGCCACCCGGAAGAATCATGCCGAGCAATCCCACCTCGATGAGCATGTTTCGGCTTTGCTAGACTTCGGCGGCAGGATGGGGACCTTTGAGTGCAGTCTGGCCCACGTGTCGGAGCGCTCTGCGACAGTGTATGGAACCAAAGGGGTAATCGAGGTCCCTTTCCCATTTTGGTGCCCAACGAAAATCAAGGTGACTGCTATGAGCGGCGCTGGCTCGCAGGTATGGGAAGAGCCGGTCGAGCATAATTTCCCTTTGCCGAACGATATTAAGCCGCTGGCGCCATTTAACTTCGTCAACAGTGAAGGACTTTCCTACGAAGCTGGCGAGGTAAATATATGCGTCAGGGAGGGACTGACTGAGACTCCTGCGTTTTCATCGGGGCAGTGCCTCGACATCATGAGGATCATTACCGAAATTGATGAAATGAGCAAAGCGAATTGAGATTGAAAGTATGAAAGTACCTACGACAGACCAAACATACTGCCAAAGATTATTACTCTGGATTGCATTTCTTCGGCTGACTATATAGCTGAATTATTGTTTCAGATATAATATTAACTCTAGTAGCATGTTAGGAAAAATTTAGAAACTGTGACGCTTGTTCCTGATGATAGCTATGGCATGTACGTGTTGACTCATTTCAGTTTCCTGTGTCCTCGCCAATAAGGTCCTCACGATGTTGCTTCACGTCTGACTGGGACAGTAGGGTAGCGATGAGTGCATCATGAGGCACATCGGAGCTGGGTGGGGTAGCGACATACCCCCTCTCACTGCACCTTCGCGGTGCGTTCGGGCCATAAATTGCTATGTCTTGGCCAAATAGGTCTGTGATTTTGCCGCCAAATCCCTTGATGATTGCCTCCGGAGCGCAAACATCCCAAGGACCTCCGTAGCGATCCTGTATGCTGGCCGACACCTCTCCCAGCGCTGCGGCTAATATCTTGTTTCCAGCCCCACCATATTGGACGTTGCTCCCACCGAACCGATTGACGGCATCTCTGGCCGACTTCATCACTGGGCTCTGGCTCCTTCCACTCGCCACATGCGGACGAGGGAACTTTATTCCGTCAATGTTGCGCTCAAGCGGAAAGGGCCCGCGCGCCAGCGGTTCGCCTACGACCCCCGTCCCCACATCAGCCATGCCGTACACGATCGTCTCGCCTGTCGACAAGTCTCCGGCCGGGAAGGGAATGCCGATGACACCCGCGACGGCTTGATCGCCGATGGCGATGCCGACCAGAACCTGGCAGTTCTCTAGCCGGCCGTCGACGAACTCCCTCGTGGCGTCGAGCGGATCGACGTAGATGGTGAAGTCGGCCGCGTCCAGGTCGGCCGTCTCGCCGAGCTCGTCGTCGAAGAGGGTACGGTCGAGGGGGTCGAAGGTCCGCCCTTCCAGCAGAGAGGCGACGTCGGCGTTGTCGTCCTCCTCGCCGATGATGCGGAGCTCCTCCCCCCATTCGGACCTCAGCGCGCCGACGATGGCGGCCTGCGCGCGGGTATCGGCCTCGGTGAGGGCAGACGTGGCGTCGTCGCTGTCCTTGAACGAAACCGCCATGGTGCTGCTGCCGTCGTCCCTGGCTTGCTGCACGGAGCGGATCTCGCGGCAGCCCAGGCGGCAGGAGTCAATGCACGTGGAGAGGAGCGGGCCAATCTGCAGGGCGGCCACTGGTCGCGCGCAAAGGAGGGTGAGCGCGGCGGAGACGGCGAGGGACATTCTCATTGGAGGTGGTGAGGGGGGGGGCATATTGCTATGTACTATAAAAATGGCTTTGGTTCGTCGGTCTGTCATCCCTGCCGTCATGCGACAATTATTTTTTGTCGTACTAGAAGTATGCATACTAGGTAGTACGAGCGTAAGTCGACCGAGTCAGAGCTCTGATATGAAATTCGATTTTTTTTATTATTTTTTTTTATTTCTTTGGTGAAAAAAATCCGAGTCGTATTAATTAAAATCAAAATACGACTGACTTGATTTATTTTTTATAATAGCCTACTAGTAGAGAGTCTAGACTACGAGTCGTAGCTGATGAAAGAAAGAAATGCAAAATGCACAATGCATGTGCTTTCCTCGAGGTTGATTCATTCTGCTTGGAAAACATGCGATGAGGTAAGGCTACCAGGCTGCAACATCCACGCCACGGCATGTGTGTGCTATCCCACGCTCCCCTTTTCGTCCACGGAAATGGGGAAAGATGGGCATCCACCCATTCTCTTCACACGCGGTGTCGTCCCCTCCGAACCATTTGCAACCTTTCTCCCAAGCATGGCCAGCCGGGTCAGAGGTCTCTGGAGCTGTTCTCAGCCGAGGGACGCTACGTTGGCTGGCATCGCCAAGGCTGGCACACTAATGAGGCAGTGCCCCACTGGCACCTCTTCCCTTGCCATCGACCATGCCAGTCAGAGTCAGCGCCAACGTAAGCTCCACGATCACAGCGAGGGTGGAGAGGAGTGGAGACCCCTTTTCTTCGTCCTTACATCCCACTCCCTGGCGTACTATCCCACCGGTCGGAGGGCCCGCCAGGGTGGTTTGAAGGATCCGTGCGGTGACATATTGCTAACTAGCAACACCAGGGTCGAGGAGGCTTGCGCGTCTGTACTTCGAGTCGACACTGGCTTCGAGACCATCTTCCTCCGCTCCAGAGAACCCAAAGATGCCAAAAGCTGGAGGGATGCAATCCAATCCGCCATCAAACAGATACCCGAAATCCCTCGAGGCTACCTGACCAGAGTCAAAAAGGGCTGGTTTGGAAGGGCGAGAAGGGAGCGTTGCTTCTTTCTCCTGCACTCCGAGGGCATCACGTGGCATGCCTCACACGCGGAGACGGCAGTTTTGGGGGGCTTTCTTACCCTGACGGCTAACTCCGCGGTGTCGACTTTCGGGGCGAAGGGTGTCGCCGTGGTGGATGGCGACTGCGCCGGTCTGGTCGCCCACCCCAAGCGCTGGAGGCTAATCGCCGACTCCTCCAATGACCAGATGAGATGGGTCAATGCCATTTCGCATGCCATCGCTACCGAACAGGTATGATATTGCGTATCTTCCTTTGTAAAAGTTCCATCACAATTTTCTGCCGTACTGCATAAATATGCAACTACAACGATTGTTGTTACCATTTGACGGGCTTGCATATACCTCAACTTTCCCACTCCTTCCTATGTCGTGTCAACGTGCATGTAGGCGATTGGCAATCTACCCCTTGTCCCCACAGGGTTTACTGATTCTACACTCGATGGATTCCTGACACAGCGGAACGAGATTGGGGCGTGGAACGAGCACTTTTTCGTCCTGACAAGGGATGCTCTCCACCGAGTAGAGCAAGATCCTCTCATCAAAAAGACCTCATCAAAGAAGTTTTCCCTCACCCCGAACACCAGGGTTCAGTCCACGAGCCTCAGTGTGTTCTCGTTTGAGGTGGTGACCTTTGCAGACGTTCTCCATCTCAGCGCAGCTTCGAAAGAAATCAAAGAGCAATGGATGTCGGCTATATGGGGCCTTATATCGTCCACGGTCCAATATGCTGCGAATGATAAATTGCAGGACGCCTCAATTGCTAAGGATGTGCGGTACTATAGCGTTTTGTTCAAGTCGACCAACAGCCCCGGTCTAGTCCTTGAGCGGAGGGGTAATCTCGCTCTTGTCAGCAAGGTCACACGATCCCTACAGCATTGCGTAAGCTTAGGAAGCGCCCTCGTTGCCATAAACAGCGAGTCTGTTGTCACGCAATCCTATGATTACATTGTGGATGTTCTAAACAATTGGAAACCACCTCTGACTCTACGATTTTGCTCACCGCCAAAGAAGACGGCATTGTTGCAACTCCTTACTCCTCCTGCACATGGCGATTCGAATCGTCGTTTGACAGCGGAATTTTCAAATAAAGACGTTTCGTGGCAAAGATTATCTGTTGAATTGAAGAGCGGTAGACTCGTCTTAAATAGGCTTCATGAAGACTACAGTGACGCCTTCGAGGAATGCATTAGCCTCCGAGGTGCTGCTGTCTCACTTTTGGACCCTAAAGATGCCTTTCACAGCCGCCACTGTTTCCGGATTATGAGCGGCCTGCTCTCAGTAACTTTGAAGGCCTCGTCTTGCCGGGAAATGCTGGATTGGGCAACTTCACTTGTGCACGGTATCAGTATCGAGAATGGGGGAGGGTTCCTTCTCGATCACTTAAAAATTTGTGATGAGAGACTTTCGTTTGCTTCTGCTTCTGGGGGCTTGTCCTCGGGATCCTTAGGGGAATCCTCGACGACCAGTATATCGGACTTTCCAATGCAATCCGTGAGGCCAGGACGAACTGTCACGTCGGATTCCGATTTTACATTGAAAGATTCAAAAGAAAGCTCAACCATTCCGTTTATAATGCCGTCGACGAACATAGCAAACTCCGGTACAGATGACCAGAGTTTTAGATCGGTGGAGTCGGAGGAGAAATCGTTTCGTCTCTCGTTGCTTGATAAAGCATTTTCTCCGAGTGATGCGGTTCAGCAAGCCATGAGCGCTGATATCTTGGCTTATTCTACGGACTCTTCTTCTGGTTTGCTGGAGAATGGACCTTTGTGGGGAATCGACGATGGCATCCAAAAGAGTTCCAACAGCAAAGTGGATGATGATGGTTTTCCTGTAATGGACAGAACGATGCTTATCCCAGACGAAGGAACGCGACAAAAAGACTCGATGCCAGCTAGCGGATGGCTTGATACGACAAGTCTCTCCGAGGAGGAGCTGGATGAGGTATACGAAGATTTTCTCAAAAGTGTTCACGGGGTGAACCCACAGAAATTTTCAAGATTTTTGAGACTAATGAAGCAGGGTAGCAACTCCGTCGGAAACCCATTTGATGAAATGAACCTATTCTCTAAATTTAGTGTGGATGGGAAGGCCATTTTCAACAAGGACGACTTCATTCGCGGAGTCCGACGTCTTGAGGAGGAAGATGGGATAGAAAGCTCCATGTATCAGAACCTGCTGCAGCACGTTCGTGGAACAGATGATCAATTTTTGACTGATTTAAAGTAGAGAGAATAATGAGGTTCGTTTAGGGGGGCTTTGAATGTGCTACTATATATAATGTATTTGTTGCTGTATATATAATGTATTTGAAATGAAAGTCCAAAGTAAATAAATTCGTTTTCAACAACATTCTGCTACATAAGCCCCTTTCAATTTTTGTATCGCCAAAATGATCTATCGTATGCTAATGAGTATGCATACTGTATAAGAGTACATGTTTATGTACTAGCTAGCTAATAGGTAAAGTTAAAAGCTAGTAAATGTAGATCTAGCTAGAGTAGCTACCGTACTCTAGTAGTACATGACCTCTTATTAATAGCTAGTTGCGTACATTACTTTTCACAAACTCCTGTAGCACGGGGTCACCCACTGTAAACTGTATAGCTGTATCTACATACATGAAGCCATGTATGTAAAGTACGAAATAGCAAGAGGCAGCAGCTGACCTCCTCAGTTCCTGGCAGGTCATCATTGCACATATTATATATTTACACCCAGTTTTGGTCCAAAGCATGGTTAGGAGAAAGCGATCGGTGGCTTCGCCGCTGATAGCCCTGACAATTCATGTCTGTGTTGGCGCTGGCAACGCGAGCGCAGCCAAGATATGCCAGGACGATCCTTTGTATGTTAGTCCTATGGGACTTCATTGTTCCGATTATGTTGAGCTCAAATGTGATGGCTTTCGTTCGGTGGGATTTTCGCGGGATGAGGCGGACGAACTGATCCGTCGCTGCCCTTTCAGCTGTAAAGCGGCGGAGTGTGAGGATGTTTGGCAAGAAGGGAAGGCGCCTGCAAGTGATCCCTTACAGGAGAAATACCAGCGCAAACTTCAACATCCATCGGAATCACAATTGATTACGGGACAGGATCGATCATGGAGGAACAGATTTTCTACACAAAATCACATCAAGAGTGTTTTGACGGCATCATGCGATCCAAGTTGGGATTTTGAGTGCCAAGATGATCCATACTTTCAAACTAAGGCGGGTTTGCACTGTCAGGCCATGTGGGGTCTCGACTGCAAAAGGTTTGGAGATATAGGCTTTACAGAGGATCAGGTAGTCGAGATCATTAATTACTGTCCCTGCACCTGCAAAGTTGAGTGCGGAACTTGGACCGCTACACCATCTAGCAAGCCTTCGGTGTCCCCTACACCTTTCCCGACTTCTCCCCATCCATCATACTGGCCTTCGATAGCCCCAAGCTCGTCCCCCTCTGTGGGTCCTAGCAGCACACCAACCATGCTACCTTCATTTCTTCCCACTAACAGTCCAACCGCATCACCTACTCCAGCTGGGATTGATATGGAAATGACTTTGGTCGTACCGCTCGAGATCAATAGTGCGCAGCCTTTCCTTAACCGTGGAGATACACAGTTGTTAGAGAAGGCAATGATGACATTTCTCGGGCTAAATCAAAGTACCACTAGTCCCACTGGACGGGAAGGAAGGTCAATATCAATCGAGATTTCAGACGTTTCAGTAATAGAGATTATACCAAGAGAGATGATGGCTAATGGTGAGCATGGGAGAGAGTTAAAAGCACCCGATTCAAACATGGAAGATAAAGATGAAGAGGGCGACGAGCAGGAGCTGAATGGAGGGGAGCGTGAGAAAACGATTACGGCGCTTCAGATCAACGAAAACATTGACCTTGGCAATATCACAATGCTGCGTGAGGGCTCGCACATTGGTCAAGATGAGACTGACGAATTAATTATGTCCTCGTACTCTCCCAAGACAGAAATTGTTGTAAGGCTGCGGATTGCTTGCCATATATCACCTTTCCAGCCTACGGCTGTGGATCCCTCCTTTCAATTTGTGCCTAGGGTTCTCGGGGGCTTCCCTGGTTACTATGGCCATCTCCTGGGTCATCTAGCAAAATCTTCGGCAACATTTACCTCCCCATTCGATAATGACATCGTGGAGGAGGTTCTGCGGGTGTCGCCGAGATCCATGACACCCCCAGTTATGGTGGAGAATAGCACCACATCAACTCAACGCAACAATTCTTCTTCTATCAGCAATGCGGCGATTGTGACTGCCGCAGTGGGGTCAGTTGCAATTGCAATATACATTATCTCCTTCACTATTGTGATCCGGAGCCGCCGGCACGACGCGATCTATGACGGCAACGGTGCCAATGAGGATGGTAACGTCCTCAATCCTATCCCAAGAAACATAAAGCCAGTGATTGACTTCGGATTGTTCAAGTACACCTCTCCGGCATCACCAACTAATGCCCATTGGCGGCGTCAGGTAATATTTCAAAATCAGGTTCGAAATGCGCAGCGTGCTCCAAACACAACTGTTGAGCACGTTTTCGAAGATGAACATGGTCAGGCCAGAAACCGAAATCAGGTGCCTATTCTGTCGGTGCCAGTGATGAAGCCGTGGGAGAACTCGGGAGTAATCATACCAGAAGAAAGGCAACCCATTCCTCCTTCTCATCCTCGTCACGAAAAGTCAATCAATCGAAAGCAGTTTAGACAAACGCAGTTGGGGCAGAGAATTGTGTAAAGTGGTCAATGAATTAATTGGAAAGGGTGTGTTATTTTAGATCTTGATTTGGTTTCATACACTGATGTGTGCTTGAAGAGAAACAGTACTAATGAACTATAAAATAACCTCGTATCTGTTTGCCTCAATTAGGTTCGATTCTTTCAGTATCTAGGTCTAAGCGCAAAATTGCGATCTTTTGCCTAAGGACTTGAAGGGCGAGCAGAAAGTAGCGTGATCTTTCTCTGGGGCTGCTGAGTTCTCTTTGCCATCAAGCGTGTAAGGGTCGCCGCTGTCATACCTCGAGTGTCAAGATCATCTAGCCCGACTACAAGATCCCCAGTGTGAATCAGAGAAGCTAGTTTGGACTCGGGTTTGAGGGAATGCACCATCGGCCCTTCAGGTGTTGTCTCAATCACGATTCCTAAAGGTCCTGGAGGAGCGTAACAGTCAAAAAGTTCTCGTCTGAGATACTTTGTGCTTCCCTGCTGTAGTTCTCCATCAACATTGATAACGGGAGACGGCGGTCCATCTTTGTATTGAGATTGGCTCTCTGATCGAGCAGAGGGGGGAGAGTTTTCTCCATACAGATTCCCAACACTCATAGGGTACCGGCTGTCTCCGTCGGCACTCTTCTGTGACGATCTTGTACCGCTTTGAGATTCAGCTCCCTTGCTTTGGTCGAAAGTCCCTTCAGGCGACCCCAGCCCTTGCTTTGACCGAAATTGTGAATCAGAAGAGAACGTTAGGCCGAGGTCTCTCCATTTGCTTGACTTATCGCCAACAGAATTATTTGCACTGTCAATGCCATAGTCCGACGTGGAATACCCTATACTTGTTGCTTGTATGTCTGGCGACATAGACTGCCTGTAGTTCCAGACTTGACGACGGCTTCCACTTTCCATTGTGTTAGGGCTCTTCGGACTAAAAGGAAGACTGGCCAAACTCGTTACAGGCATATCATATGATCCCAAGCCTGAACTCGATAGAGACCCAAGACTGGCGTCTTCCTTGGGATTGCTATTTCGTTTCACAACCACTGTCCCGACGCTAAGTAATACTGAGATTGCAGCAATGGCCGCCCCAACGATAATGGCAGAATTATTTGATCCTTCGTCACTCATCTCGGGGTCCGATTTAGGAATACTGGTATGACCCAAAGGTTCAAAGAAGTCAGAGCTTTCGTACAATGCATCCTCCAAATCAGAAAAACTTTTGACAAACCCAGCAAGGACAAAAGATGGAAAGTGAAAGTCACCAGGGGGATTGTAAGGAGACACTTCCCCTGTGACATCTAGCTTTACTAGTAGGTCACCTTTGAGATCCTCTTCTGGAACCATTGACCCAAAAGTAGTGGTGACAGACTGTGTCGCCACCTTCGCATCAATAATTTGCACCTCCACACCATCCATGACAACCATTGACTTGGCCACAAACTTCCTCGCTTCTTCCTCAAAGAATGCTTGTCGAGGAGCATCCATAGTGGAAGAGATACCAACAAGACGGATATATACGCCAGTAGTGTATACTCTCGTGGAAGGAGTTGGGTTTGAAGTAGGGGAGATTGTCGGGTGGCTGGTCGGATTTAAGGATGGGGCAAGGGTCGGCGATGCAGTAGGCCTCAAAGACGGACTCAACGTTGGCGTTGATGTGGGGGCCGAGGTGGGCTTTAATGTCGGCGATGTTGTGGGATTCGACGTTGGTGCTGCGCGACAAAAATTGAGTAAAATATTGGAAATAATATGTAAGGTGAGATATTTGGGCACGACTCTTGCTTATATTCTCATCAATGTGCGCATTGTACTCACATGCAGTAGGAGCAGATGTTGGGGAACTGGTTGGACCTACAAAGTCCACATTTTCGTACAAAGCGCTTGTAAAGTCTGCGTATTTAAACGCAAATCCGTTCATGACAGCCGACGAAAATGAGAAAGAGTCTGGAACTACGGTTTCATCGGGCGATGGTGCGACACGGCCATGAATATTGATTTCGACGAGCAGGTCGCCATCAAAAGTGACTGCCTGAGCAACCACGTTTGTTCTGGTTATTTCAACATCAACACCGTGATCGCGTCTTACGGTATTTGTGACGAAGGCCTTAGCAGTGTTCTCGAAGATGATTTGTTGAGCTATATCCATTTCGTAGTTTCTTCCAGGCAACTTTAAAGTCACTGTGGAACTTTCTTCTTTCTCAATTTGAGTAGGCGAAGCCGTTGGCCCAGCGGTCGTTCGCGGATCAGGCGCAAGCACCATTTCTTTAGGTTCTTCTTTGTCTACGCCATTAAAATCTTCGATCGCGTTGATAGTGTCAGTAAGGTCCGAAAAGTTCATAGCAAAGCCGTAGAGAACGTTTTGGGTGAATGAAAAGGTTTCGGGTGGATCGTCGGGGTACACGGAGCCTGTAATTAACACTGACACTGCGAGGGCGTCCCCATTATCGCCTAATGCTTGGTTGATTACTTGCACTCTTGCTATAAAAACCTCGATGCCGTCAGAATCAACCATTGTGTCGACCCCCCCGCGCCACATAGTGTTGATCACAAAGTCCTTGGTTGTCTCTTCAAACATGTTCACCTGTACTTCATTCATTAAAGTTGTTTGCTCGGGAAGGTGGAGGGTCACGATTGTGGTATATTCTTTCCTCAACAAGGCTAAGTTCCCGTACACCAAATTCGTGAAGTCATCAAATTCAAGGACAAAACCTCTCAAAACTGTGGCAGAGAAAGAGAAGGAAGAGGATGGCTCAGGGTAAACCTGCCCAGCAATCTCCAGTTCAATTAATAATTGACCATCAGAATCGTCCAAATTCTGCGAAAGAATTGTCGCTTTTTCAATTTTTACGCGGACTTCTTCCCTTACGACCATCGTGTCCTCGACAAACTTTATGGCAGCACCTTCGAGAACCGTAATTTGACTATCGTCCAAGTAATCCGTGAGCTTGCCTAATCGGAGGGTTACACTGGCGGTGTAATTGTGTCCAGCATGGGAAGGCTCTTCTGTAGGCGCGAGCCAAACATAATTTCCAGTTGTGTCTATGGCATCATCCACGTTATTGCTTTGAGGGGCTGTGGGCTCTTTTGTCGGTGCAAGCCAAACAAGATTACTTGAACTGTCCATAGGATCGATCAGAGCGACGGGGACACTTTGGTCCCCCTCCTCGACTATGGTAATATTGCCAGCAAAAGGTTGGCTCTCGGTGACATACTCATCACCTTTCTGAGGAGAAATATCCTCTACGCTCTGGGTGACGTGATGGTTCACAGATGTAGGATCACGAACATAGGACAATAATGATGGATCGATAGTTTCAGGGATTTTGTCTTCGCCTTCAGAAATCGTAGGAGTGGGTGGTTTCGATGCGGTTGTAAGCGAAGAAGTAGCCGGGTCGGCGATCGTAGACGGATGGGGAGCATTCTCCTCCTGCTCAGTAACTTCATGTCCATAAAATAATTCCACACTTGGTTCTAGAAGGGCCAGGTCAGGTTCCTGTCCAATATCCTCGATATGTGAAATGTGTTGACCGTTCACCTCGTTCTGATAACCTGATGTCTCATTTACAGTTGCTTCGATATTGTCATTTTCCGAAATGCCGAGCTCAACTGTGCTCTCTTCACTGTGTTGGATATCCTGGTTTGCAGACAAGGAGTCTAGAACATCCTTTACAACGTAAGGATCGATAGTCCTAGGCATCTTTCCTTCAGCCTCCACTTCGTCACCTACCTCAGGGACCAAGTTTGTTGTAGTTGTTTCATTTTGGGGGTTATTGAGTTCATCGATATAATCCCTATAATACTCCCCATCAGCCATAGACTCCATATCGGTGGCAACTTCAGTGGCCATCTCCACGGCATGCTTAGCAGCTTCAAGATGGTCACCTTCAATTTGAAGACTGGTTGTTGACTCTATTACAAACTCAGGCGTAGGCTTTGGCACTTGAGGATCTAGTAGGGCAGAGCTAGGCTCATTCCATCCGCCAGGTGCTTCAGTCTCGATAAGGGAATCTATTTCTTCCGCTTCACTCTGACGATCGATAGGAGATGACGGGGCGATGACACCAATGATCTCGGGCTCGCTTAAATTTTCGACCTCACTGGCAGCCTTAGTCTCAGCGATGATTTCTGCTTCGATATCGGCAACCAACTCGGCAGATGGAGCGCTTTCACTGTAGATGTTCATGTGGTTGCTCGAAATTGGGGTGTTGATATAAGGAGCAGAAGTGATGCTGTTGAGCTGAGCGGCTTCCTCCTCCTTCTCTGCCTGACGAGCCGCTTCCCCCTCCACAGAAAGACGCGCTACCTCCTCCTCCTCCTTAGAGGCGCCTACTATCCCCTTTATGATCTCTCGAGTTACCAATTCATGCTCGGAATGTCCAGTTTCGGTCGATTGATCGTCGATCTGGTTCGAAACCACGTCGATGGCGGACGAGGCCTCGAGTTGTCGGGCATATGCAAAAGGCTGCAATCCCAATGAAAGGAGCACACACAATACTGCGAAGACAAGGAAGGTATTCATGGTTCACTTATGAACTATATCTACAGAACGGCTGTCAACTGGGTGCCGTGTTGCAAAGAAGAGAATAAATGCCAGAGTTGTCCGGTGATCTTGGGTCGGATGTCAATGAAACAGGTCACTCGTCAGAGTCTTTCACGTCCCCAATTGACAAAGTCAAATGGTGTTGTAGCTGAAAATGCTGCGTGTATGCGAACTATAGAAGTGTCGAGCTTGTGCGTCAACGTCCAGCCTCAAGAGTAGAAAGGGAGATGAGTGAGAGGAGGAGCAAAAACAGTGAGATGAGATAAAAGTCGAAGACAAATCAGACGTATGGCACATAAGTGTACCGGCTCCCTTATACAGAGCATACGTAAACGTATAAATTCATTTTTACCTTTCATGTCTGTACCAAAGAGCGGCTGACTCGCAGGCGAAAAATAGAGACTTCACAGCTTACTGAACGAGCAGCACTACTACTACTCGCTCGTAGTAGCTAGAGTACTCTATTAGTACACACGTACGTGGTATGGATAATATATTGTACGAGCTCGTATGCATACTACTAGAGTAGTAGTATGGATACTACGAGCGTATCCATACTTAGTACTAGACTACTAGCTAGTTGGGATCCCCAGCCAGATCGCAATGGACCCCCTCTACAGCATAAACTCTTAGTAACACCAATAGCTAGTAGTATGGGTACAGTATGCATATATAATACGCTCGTAATATATAATAGTATGCATAGTAGATTTACTATGCATACTAGCTAGTATGCACATACTTTCAATACAAACATACTACCCAACTAGTAGTACAAGATAGCTAATGTAGTATGATACGTACATGTCATGTACGAGCTCTTACTTTACATACATCATGTACTACTCTAGTAGCTACTATGACAATGTTTTATTTTTATCTAGTTACTAGTAACTTTGTAATCGAACTCCATTCCTCTCCTTTCTACTAGCTAGTACTAGTAGTAGATCGATTCATACAAGTTGTGCATTGTCATTAGAGTCGTTCGGCTCGGCGGACTGTGGTAATGAGTCGTATCCAAAGTTGGTCGCGCTCTTCCCGAGTAGTGGGGAGAGGACCGCTAGTCGGCTGTCAGGGGGGGCGAGCTCCTCGGTGACTTCGCCGACGTCCATATCCTCCGGCTGGAGGCACCACCAGAGCCCGAAAGGGTGGATGCGGAACTCCCTCGCATTCTCATTTCCGTATAAGCTGAGCTCGACAGCCTCATCCAACCACGACATAAAGACCAGGAGCACAGCAAAGCCGGAAAGCACAGCGAGCATCTGAATCTCGTTCCTCATGAGGTACATCAGAGGCGACCCATCTTTTGCGAGGCACATCTGCGCGGTAGTATAGACGACGGCGAGGAGGAAAATGGTCTGCACCGCGTACGTCGCGTAGAACCATCTTCTCTGGGCGGAGCTGGTCGGAACGCGCCGAATGTGCATGCTCTTGATAAGGGTGATGGTCAGGACCGCAGCCGAGAAACCCCCGCAGACCAGGGTTTTTGCATTGTCTGAAAGGGCGGCCGTCGCAGCGAGGTAGGTGTGCGTGAGCAGGTCGAGGCCGGCTCCAAGAACGGTCGTTGCCAGGAGCAGGACGAACTGGCCCAGGTGGAAGATGAAGCCTGCCGCTCGGTTTACTAGGAGAGCATGGTCCTGAGGATCTATGCTGTAGGAATCATCGACGTAAAGCAGTTTGATGCAAAAGAGGAGTAGGCACGACGATCCGAGAAAGAGGTACTGCTCCCCTGTTGGAGTATAGTACTCAAAGAAAGGAGTCGCCGCGAGGACAATGCCTTGGAGGACGAACCCCAGAAGCAGAATGAAGAGGACGCCTCGCTTCGAGCTTGCCGCTGTATGATAGGAGTTGAGGGGAATTGACAACGTAAATAAAGACAAGTCAGCTGATGCCATTGTTGAAATAAAATACGAGAAAACAAAAAAAATTAAAAAATTGGAATATCATAATCTCACCATGAAAATCATTTGCAAGAAAGGCTTTCGGGATACGCAAGGAGCAGAGGATGCCAGCGAAGAAGATGCACCCCCGCTTGTCATAATCCTCGGGAAATGCAAAGATGCCTACCAACCATATGATCGCCTCAAGAGACGTCATACACATGTTGAAGGTGGCGTATGTTTTGACCGCGTACAGCTCGGATGCCCGGTCGGTGTCGCGGAACCAGAGGAATACGCGGACGTGAAGAAGGAAGTGAAGCAAGGCGACGAAGGCGGCGACAATCATGACGCAAGTTCCCGACTCGGACTGGAAATCTCCCGTGGCCGAGAGAGACCCGAAGAGCACGGCGAAGCAAGTGAGGAGGGTCTCCGCCTGGCTGGAGAGGTCGGTGGTGTCGAAGCGGGTGGAGTAGCTCGCCTCCTTGAACCAGGTGGTCCAGAAGATGGCGAAGTAGGCGAGAATAGGCGCGTCAATGGTTCCGCGGTTCTGAACAGCGACCCCGACGCGGGTGAAGGCGATCACGATGACCAGGTCTAGGAATAGGTCGGATAGGGAAACGGCCTCGCGGATGGTTCGGCGGGGGACCTGGTCGAGGGCTCCCGGCAGGAGCTCCGGCCCGCGCCACATCCCGCCCTCGTACCAGTTCCTGTCGGCATAGTTTGCAGACTCGAGGAGGCTCTCGGTCTCGGCGCGGGTCCTCTTGAGCTCGCTGGCCAGCTTGACGAGAGAAGAGTAGAGCTTCCGCTTGGCTGATTTCTCCCTAGCGAGCCCCTCCTTCGCCTTCTTGAGCTGCGTCTCAGTCTGCTCAAGCTTCACGGTTTCCTTGCGCTTCGGGGCCTTTCGGTTGGCAGGATCGACGTTGGAAACTGTCACAGTCTCAGCGTCGGCATCGGCTCCGGCGGTTCCCGCCGAGGATCCGGTGGCACCCTGTTCCACGGAAGTGAATGTCCCCGTGGGTTTGGAATCCAGCCGAGAATGAGGGGGGGGGTGGTGTTTTGAAAACAGATAGTCAGAGATCGATGAGGAGAGGAAAGGATTGTCCTCGCAAGCATCCGCAGAGGAGAGCCCCCCCCCCCTCCCCCCGAAACCCTGCAAACAGAAACAAGACCCTCGTCCCGAGCGAGATGAGATGCAAGACCGCCCATCACGCGAGACCTGCACAGGAACCTGTCGGGGGGTTAGCCTCCTTCCCCCCCCCTCCGGGACCATCCGGCCAAGTCAGAATCGCTTCCTCGCCGCTTCCTCGCCCAATTTTTGGCGTGGATCTTGCACATTGTTCCGCCCCCTCCCCCCCTGTCGCGTCCCGTCGCCTTATCCCCTCTCACCTTTTTCTTCTGCTTCTGCGTCCCAAACATGAGCGGCCAGTTCCGTTCCTTCCTCCCGGAGTTCAGAAACTGACTTTGCAGCAGCTGTCCTCCGATCCCGTCGGTTGTTCGGACACAGGGCCAGCGTCAGGAAGGCAAGGCGCGGCCGAGCGTGAAGAAATAAAAGATCAACAATTCGGACGAGGTACAGTAGCAGCAGCTGGGCCGCGACAGTGTGTGTATGCTGTGGACTACGTAGTAGAGTAGGAAAAATTCCTAAATGTATGCTACTAGCTAGTAGCTTACAAAAAATAGCTCGTAGTATGCATACTCTAGCTAGTAGTTCTACTCTAGAGTAGTATGAT
>Ga0315315_10002590_pt1 | contig 16568 bp, 9 predicted proteins | sample M140m3416metaG_FD_203699 | JGI IMG/M metagenome (GOLD analysis project Ga0315315, IMG submission 203699) | Ammonia-oxidizing marine archaeal communities from Monterey Bay, California, United States - M1 40m 3416 | ecosystem: Environmental > Aquatic > Marine > Intertidal zone | place: USA... | reverse complement strand
CATACCTTGCCTGTGGTATCGAAGCTTCCACCGCTCAGCGTTCCTCCGCTGACCGCCAGATCATTGGACGGGACAAAGTCACTGGGGATCTCGGTGAAAGTGAGGGTGACGGCGGACGTGTTCACCACATCAGAGAGCGAGTCCTCTGCGATCTGGACAGTGGCGGTTGGGTTCACGGTATCAATCGTGACCGAGTCCGAGTCACCACTTCCCAAGTCCAGATTGGCATTGGTGTAGCTGTCTGGGATGAGTGTCACTGATCCAACACCACTAAATTCGTCATCAGCGGTGTACGTAGCCATCCAAATCAGATTGTCAACATCGAAGGCTGCTGCACCGAGAGTGCCTCCATCAACAGTGAGATCATCCAAAGGGTCGAAATTGACGGGTGCTTCGCTGAAGGTAATCGTAACGCTAGTACTGTTGTTACTTTCAGACAGAGAGCTTGCGCTGATTTCGACGGTAGCTGAGGGGCCACTCGGGACGAACTCGTAAGCTCCGATATCGACATTGGAGTCGCGTGTGACATTTCTCTGGTCCACGCTGGGTGCTGCATCACTGGTTCCGGCATTGATTGCTGCATTTCCAAACAGTAGTGCGTGAGTTTGGGTGGGGCCACCGTTGTTGCTCAAGTCACCCAAGGTGGTGTGAAAATTATTTGCATTGGTTTGGTCGCCTGTATTGAGGTTAAAGGCATTTGTCCCGTCCTCGATATTGAAGCCCAGTGAATTCAGTGGTTGGTTGGTGTTGGTGCCGTTATTCTCAAGGAGAATGGAATTCTTGATGGCCACAGATCCTGCGTTCATGACCGTAATCGATCCTGCGCCATTATTTTTGACGACCGTCGCGTTAGTCACAGTGATGTCGCTCTCAGTGTAGATGGCTGCACCTTGGGCAGCGGCGTTGCCACTTAGCGTTGTGTTTGTGACGCTCGTCTGACCTGTTGCCTGGTTGTAGATTGCACCTCCCTGACCACCAAGGGTTTCGTTATTGCTGAGTGTTGACTGATCGATTGTGAGATTTGCAGCTTCGTTGTGGATGCCTCCACCGTTCATTCCAGCGGTGTTCTCATGAAGTGTGCTTTCAATAAGTTGAAGGTTGCCGAAGCCAGTCTGATAGATTCCACCACCGACTCCGTCTGCGATGTTCTCTTCGAACTTGACACCTTTAAGTACAGCAGTCCCCGCATTCGCCAGTGCTCCTCCGTTGGCACCCGTGTTTGACACGAAACGCACATTATTAAGATTCAATGTGCCAGTGGAATTTCGAATTGCACCGCCGTCACCGTCTGCGCTGTCTCCGTGGCGGAGCGTTAAGTCTTCGATGGTGACTATTACGTCCCCAAAGATGTCGAAAATTCGATCGACGTTATTCGCATCGATGATCGTGTCATCGATACCAGAACCAATAATGTGGATATTCGCGGTGATATCAAAGTCGCCAGTGAGATTAGAGTCTTCATTGCCGCCCATGATGTTCAGGCTGTAGTTTCCTGCCAGCAATTGAAGTGTGCCGTTGCCTTCGATATTCGCGATTTCAATTGCTTCACGAATGGTTGTTGGCCCCAGCCCGGGATCAACGTTATCGGTGAAGTCATCGATAGTTTGGATCACCAGTTTGTTTGTCCACAGCTGTTGAAACTCATCGCTGAAGATGGTGGTGTGATCAATCACGCCAACCTTATGCTCGAGTATCCAGTCGCCACCATAGGAAGCATGACCGGTGTCGTCCGAGCTCGCTGTAACATCGGCGGTTGTAAGAGATGCGATAGCGTGAATAAGATTTTGGCCAGATTCACTGCTGGCCAAGTCGCATCCGTACAAGAGAATATCTGCATCTGATTGAAATGCATGTTGCCACGACGCGATGGCCCCTGAATAGCCATCCATATTGGCGTCGCTCAGCCAAAGATTTCCCAGTTGGATTGCTCCCGTTTCTGCATGTGACACGATATGTAAGGCCGAGACGTTTACCTTGGAATCAAGGAAGTCAGTAATTTGCTCGATGCCATCAAGGTCGTGATCCAGAATCAGGATTTCAATATTGCGAGTTGATTGATCCAAGTCATTTAACAACTGCTCAATGTCAGGGACCTTGGAGTCAATGATCACAACCTCGGATGGAGGTGTTTGGGCAGTCGTGATTGCATCATCTGCATTAACGCTTGAGTTTTGAGTGGATTCTGTATTTGTTGAGGTGGGAGTGGCGACCTGTTGAGTTTCCGCCAAAGCAGAGGGATCGAGGGGCGTCGCGCTGTAGAGAATCCGCTCTTCGAGCGAATTGATTTGAAGCGGCAGATCTTGGGAAATGGGTGATCGGAGAACGCGTTCGCCGTAGCATTTCGTCGCGTCAGCGGCTATCAGCCAGCTATGCCACCATTGTTTGATTCGCATGGGGATCCAATCATTTTCCGAAGGAGCCCTGGCTGGGGGGGGTGGGTGGGGACGTCAAAGCAGCGACCAAGATTCCATTTGAACTCTAGGGAACACCCGTCACCGAAGCCGAGACATCGGTCTGTAGGAGGCGAAACGGTAAGGCCCTCGTGCTGGTTGTTTGTTTTGGGTCGACTTTGACGGCAGTATTTTATTCCGACGTGGGTAAAACCATCGAAGTAGCTGGCTCTGTCGAGTCGACCCTGCCGATTCCACTTCAGCAGCGTCCTGTAACGATAGGAGGGATTCTGCGCTCATTTATGTTTTTTAGGGCAAGGAGCCGTCAGGAATCATGTCTCTGACTGGGAGATCGCACCGTCTTCGAATTCGCGTGAAATATCGCGTGCTTTTGACCGTTGCGCTCATGGCTTCAATGTACAGCGATCTGTGGTCACAAAATCCCGTGAGCACTGATACACCCATCGGGATCCAAGTTGCCTTGCTGACGGCCCAGTCGACGCTGGAAACGGTTGCGAGAGAAGCAGCGGTCGCCACGACGAATGCCTTGGATGTGGAACTGCTTCCGTCTCCCCCCGACGGTGGTAATCACCTTCAGCCCCGTATCCCGATTCCGATACAGCATGGACCTTACCGAGGTCAATTAGATCAGTACCGGGTAAGGGCAGCGGAAATAAGTGATGCAGGTATGGGTACTGCGACCGATCTTACCCTGCCGGTTGTATCCGAGGAAATTTGGTGGCAGGAGATGGTGGCAGGCCCCATTGGATTGTCCGGTAAAGCCTTGCCGGTTGATATCAACGGTCTAACACAGACTGCGTTGGCCTGTTCTCCGTTGGTGAAAAGCATTCTCACGGAACCAAGAATACGGCGCAGCGATTTGGTGATTGCCGATGCTGATTTTGATACCGTCGCATTCATTGAAGGTAATTTTGCTGATACGAATGAGCCCGTCGGTAGCTTATTGACAACCGGTAACGACGCAACACGATTCCGTGACCAAACTTTTGCTTCAGCCGCTGGCTTACGTAAACGAGCTCGAGCTGGTGGTGCTCTTGAACTAGTGCAGAGAGGTGGATTTCAAGCAAACAATTCATCGTTGTTAGATCCTAATCCACAGGGAACAACGCGACTTGAAGTAAATTTCACTCAACCGTTGCTTAAAGATCATGGCCGCGCCGTCAACAACACGCGAGTGTTGTTGGCACAAATCGATATTGAGTTGGCTAAAAGTGATGTGCGTGCAGAGCTGGAAAAGCATCTCGTGGATGTTACCAGGGCGTATTGGGATTTGTTTGGAGCCCGCGCGGGCTGGTTGCAACGTAATCGGCTGTTGCAAGGGGCAATTGATTTGCATGGCATTCTCGTTGCAAGGGATCAAGTCGATTCATTGAAGCGACAAATTCTGCGTGCCGAGGTTGCAGTTGCCAGCAGGCGATCAGATCTGATTCGCGCGGAAACGAAAATTCGAAATGCACAAGCACGATTAAGGGTGTTGACCGGCGATCCCAGATTGATCCAGCGGGCTGCATGGGAGCTTACACCTCAGGAATCACCACTGAGTGTGCCTGTAAAACTATCGACCAAAGAAGCAACCATTACCGCGTTGGATAATCGGCCTGACATTGCCAGGTCGATTCGGAAAATTCAGGCAGTCTCTGCCCGTGTCGGAGCAGCGCGTAACCAAGTGTTGCCGCGTCTGGATATGATCCTAAGTACCTATGTTGCGGGACTCGATTCTCGACGTGACACGTTCGGAGCGTTTGTTAATCAGTTCAGCGATGGACGCCCCAGTTATGCAGCCGGTTTGTTATTTGAAGTTCCACTGGGAAATCGTGCGAGCCGTGCGAGATTGGAACGAAGTCGGTGGGAATTGACTCGAGCCATGTATGAATTTCAACAGACCACGGATGTAGCATTTACAGAAGTTGAAGTTGCGGTTCGCGAAACACAAACTGCCCTTGGTGAGATGGTGACCAAGCAGCAAGCGATTGAGGCTGCGAGTCACGAGGTCAGCTATTTGAATCAACGCTGGAAGTTGCTTCCTGACCCGAGTGAATCAGCGGTGTTGTTGATTGAAAACTTACTTGATGCGCAGGAACGTTTGGCTGACGAGGAGCGAGGTTTTGTTCAGGCACAGATGGCTTACGCAATGTCATGGGTGCAGTTGCGTCAAGCCATGGGGGTTTTATTGCGTTTTGAATCGGTCCCGGGGGATTGTGTGTTCGTGGCAGACGAGGACATGAAGGCGGGGGCAGAACGCCGATGATTATGAATCGGGACGGGCAGAACAGTTGGGCAACACGTGCTGGGCAAATATCCAGTCGGTTAACGTCGAAAGACTTTTTCCCAAAAACGATCCAAACCGCGAGAGATGTTGCGACGAGTCTACGGGGTTTGAGTACCCGTGAGTTTCAGTGTCACTCGCGTAAATTACGCCACTTTTCACAACTCAAATCGCTTCAAGAAGATGAGTCACTTTTAGCGTTGGTCTCCGGTACCGTCTGTGAAGCAGTGCAACGCGTCCTCGGATTTGAATTGTTTGATGAGCAGTTGCTGGCTGGGGCAGCCGTTTCCATGGGGGCGACGGTTGAAATGCAGACCGGGGAAGGAAAGACTCTCGCCTTGGCCATTCCTGCTTGCTACCACGCGCTGTCTGGATGTGCTGTCCATGTCGTAACGCCAAATCATTATTTGGCAGAGCGTGACTGTCGCCTGTTGCAAACTGTTTACTCTTCACTGACGCTATCCGTTGGTCTGCTTTCTGAAAGTGGCAATGCTGCCGACAAAAGAAGTGCGTACGAAGCTGATCTGACTTATGGACCAGCTCATGCATTTGGATTTGACTATCTCACCGACCAGTTGACCCTCGGACGAATGGACGACCTGAGTACCGCCGGGAATGTCTACCGACGGGTGCTTGGCAATGCTATGGAAAAGGAACTGCTGCAAAGAGGACTTCACACGGCCATCATTGACGAGGCTGACCATGTCCTCATCGATGACGCAGTCTCACCATTGATACTTAGTGAATCACAACCGGACGTTGAATCCCAAGATGCTCCCGCGCATATTGCAGCTCGCACTATGGTGAGTGAGCTAGTGCCGGATGTCGACTTTACTTCGATAGAACCACAGCATATCCAATTAACTCCGCGAGGGTTTCAGAACGTCTATCGCGATGCAACATTCGCAATGTTTCCAGGAATCGTGCGGCCTTGGCACGAGTATGTCGTTCTCGCATTGAAGGCAGAACACTGTTACCAACGTGATACACACTATGTAGTTCGTGATCAGCAAGTTCAAATCGTCGATGCTTCCACGGGGCGGATTTTCGAAAGCAGGTCTTGGTCTGATGGCTTGCACCAAGCGGTGGAAGCTAAGGAAGGGTTGCCCGTCAGTTGTGAGTCGCGACCACTAGCTCGCATCACACGTCAACGCTTCTTTCGAAAGTACAAGCACGTTTGCGGCGTTACAGGAACTGCCTCAGGATGTGAAAAGGAACTCGCCAAAAACTATGGTACTCCTGTAGTGAATGTCCCAATCCGTTTGGCATCCCAGAGAGTGCACAGGGAAACAAATTACTCAGCAGATCAAGCCCAGAAACAGAATGCGATTGTTTCGGAGACGCGAGATTACGTTGATCGCCATCAGGCAGTACTGATTGGTACTCCCAGCATCGCTGAGAGTCACGCGATTTCACAACTGTTGGCGGCGAATGGAATCGCACATCGGGTGCTCAATGGAATCCAGGATGCTCAGGAAGCTGACGTGATTGCAGATGCCGGGCAGCCGGGGGCAGTGACTGTTGCGACCAACATGGCTGGGCGAGGTACTGATATTAAACTGGATCCACAAGTGGCTGCGGATGGGGGGCTGCACGTGATTGTAACGCAGATGCATTCGTTTGCCCGTGTGGACCGTCAATTGATCGGTAGGTGTGCGCGGTGTGGTGACCCCGGGAGTTTTCGGTTTTTTGTCGCTGCAGATGATCCCTTGGCTTCGTCGATCGCGCCTTGGATCGGACGTGCGATACGACGTTTGGCAACGTCAGATGGATCAGCCAGTGGCTCGGTGCAATCGCATCTGACAAGCGCGCAAAAAAAACAGGAACGACTCGCAGCGTCGTTGCGCTGGCGAATGTTGCAGGCAGACAGAGATGACCGAGGCCTGATCAAGAACAACAAACTGCCGGGACGATGTTTCAGTCTGGTTGGTTGAATATTGCCTGATTCATTTATATGGAATTCATGATGGATATCATTAAGCTACGAATCACATCAATTGCAGTAGCACTGCTGTTTGTGGGGAACGCTGTTGCGCAGGAGATCGAAACGTTTGTTGAACCCTATCGTGCGGCAGCATTATCGACGACAGAGACTGGAGTCTTGGAACAGATCGTCGTCCGAGATGGGAGTCGCGTTCAGTTGGGGCAAACTTTGGCTTGGCTGAATGATGATGTTCTGCACGCTGCACTTAAAGTTGCTGGCGCTGGAATGCGAGCAAAAGCGGCGCTGAAGATTGCAGAAAACGAAACAGCGGTTTGTTTACGATTGTTCGAAAGCTATCGGGCTCTGCGCGCTAATGGTAATGCGACAGAACGTGAGCTGGAACGATCACAGAGTGACTACATGCAGGCCGAGGCTCGACTTGAAAATGTGCGTGAAGAACTTGCGATTCGGGCGTTGGAATACGCTCGTGTGCAGACGCAGATTGAGCAACGCCAAATTCGGGCGCCGTTTGAGGGTATTGTTGTTCGCGTGGACAAGGAGGTGGGCGAACAGGTGTCACCTACCGATCCAGTGGTCCTGCATCTGGTTCAAATAAGGACGTTGAAAGCTCTCTTTTCTGTGCCGGTGGATGCTGCACAGTCACTACGGCCTGGGCATGTGCTGCGATTGAGTATTGGCAATGGCCGTGAGTCTCGGAATGGAGTGATCGAGCATGTGTCAGCGGTGGCTGATGCAAAGAGCGGTACTGTCAGTGTTACCGTTCGGATTCCGAACGCAGAAGGGAAAATACAAAGTGGTTTGGTCTGTCGCTGGGACTTGAAGCAGCAGGCAAGCAACAAGGCGGCGAGTCGAGTTGATGCAACACGCAGGACTCAGTAACGTGGGTTGCCTCAGGAGAATCCGAGATGCTTGATCCATCGCTGCTCACCCGTCAGGAAAAGCAAGGAGAAGCCGATTGCGACCGTGCAGTCGATGCCGCCGAAGTTGATCGGCGGTTGTCGCAGTCAGATCTTGGGTTGCGAATGCTGGCCACGCTCGTTGAATTGTTGACAACCCTCGACTCCCATGCAGATCTTCAAGCTGCCGCGAATTATGTAAGCCAGCTAACCAGTGAAATATTGCCAGTAAACCGAGTGCTGGTCTTCTGGCGAAACGACTTGCGTAGCAGACTTAAGTTGGTCGGTGACTCGTTTGATTCTGAGCTTGCCGGAGATGCAGGGTTCGTGCGACTTGCGGTTGCGGCTGCCGAGGAAACGGTAGTGCGGCGTGGTTACTTTTGCTGGTGTGATCCAGCTTCGGAACATCCTGGTGATTTGCTTGGAGATCGCGATGGGATGCTGGCAGTTGCACAGTTTGCAAGGCAGTGTGATTCGAGTGTGGTAAGCGGTGTGCCACTTCAGTGTGTAGGACAAGACGCGTCTGGTGTTATTCTTGTGTTGTCAGAACAGCAGGGTGATACCGAGGTCTTGCTCGAAACAATCGGTGAGCCAGTTGCACACAAGCTTGAGACTATTGAGGCAACACAACCCACTTGGCTTGAGCGCAAGGTAAGTGCCGGGCAGGGAATTTTCAGGGTAGGTAATCGTCGTTTGATGTTAGCGATTGCCGCTGGGGCGATGCTGTTGTGTTTGCTCCCGTTGCAATATGTGGTTCCAGCGGACATTGAATTGCAGGCGAACGAACGGCGATTCATTGCGGTCCCATTTGATGGGCCGCTGCGTTCGTCAACGGTTCGTCCGGGGGATCTTGTGCAGGCCGGCGACCTGCTAGCAGAAATTGACCCCAGAGAATTGGAATACGAACTTTCAGGAGTCAATGCGGAACTGGAACGAGCTTTGCAGGAAAAGAAGGCTCAGATGGTGGAACGAAATGTTGCAGCTAGCCAGATGGCTGGACTCGATTCGCAGCGGCTACGCAGTGAAGCTGATTTGCTAACGCTTCGTCGACAGAATTTGGAAATCCGTAGCCCCATTGCTGGTGTGATTGTGCAAGGGGATCTGGAGCGTTCATGGGGGATGCCGATGACGCGGGGGGATACGTTGTTTGAGGTAGCGCCCCTTGCGGTCATGCAGGTAGATATGGCTATTCCCGAGGACGAAGTAAGGCACGTGAGAGTCGGGATGGATGTGGATTTCTTTCTTGATGCTTTACCCGAAAAGGCGCTGCGGGGCACTGTCTCATGGATTCATCCGCGAGCGGAGTTGGTTGAAAATGAAAATGTTTTCATTGCTCGGATGGAATTGGCGAATCCTGATTTGTTGTATCGACCCGGAATGCGCGGTAGAGCGCGGATTAAAAGTGATCGACATCCGCTGATCTGGAATTATTTACACAAACCGTATCACGCCTTGCGGCATGCCTTGGGGTGGTGAGCATATGGCTAAGCGTGACCTGAGCACAATCGACCTGGTGCAACAGAAACTTCGTCTCGCAGAGGACGTCATGATCTGGCCTGTTCGTGAATGCGGCGAACTCGTCTACAGGTTTGAAATACCCTCGCTGCATCAGTTTTTCCGCGTGGGCTATGCCGAGTATGTATTGATTTCAATGCTGGATGGCAAAACAACGTTGCCAGAAGCGTGTGGGTTGGCTGCTGCCAAACTTGGGCCAGATGCACCAACGGCAGCGCAGGCATCGACGATCGCTCGTTGGTTGATTGATCATCAGCTTGCACACCTCGAAAATGATGCGACACCTTCGCGAGTTGCAGCATCCCAAACAGTAGTTTGTGACCCATCGCTGCACGGTAATTCAAGCAAAAACCTTCTGAAAGGTTTGAATCCGTTTTGGCTAAAAGTGCCATTCCCGAAATCAGGAAAATGGGTTCCTGGAATTGCAGGCAAACTCAAACCTTTGTGCTCGTTTTATGCCGTAGCCGCCTCGTTCATGGTGTGCTGTGTTGCTGCATGGCAGTTTGCCGTGCACTCGGATCTATTTCTCAGTACCTCCGTCGAGGTGTTTCATCGCTCAAATTGGATCTATTTGCTGTTGACTTGGGTGTTGTTGAAACTCGTGCATGAGCTGGCTCACGCGGTTGTGTGTGCGCAAACAGGATCTGAGGTGAGTGAAGCGGGCCTGGTTTTCGTGCTATTCGCCCCGCTTGCATACGTGAACGTTACAAGTTGTTGGCGTTTGTCAGATCGGTGGAAACGAATTGCGGTGGCCTCGGCAGGGATGTACATCGAATTATTGATTGCATCGATCGCGTTCCTGTTTTGGCTGAACGTTTCGAATGTCCAGGCGAAGTTTCTGCTGGACAATGTTGTTTGGATGGCAGGGTTTTCCACACTATTGTTCAACCTGAATGTCTTGATGCGTTTTGATGGCTATTACATCCTCGCTGACCTTGTGGAAGTGCCGAACCTGTATGGTGAAGCCACGCAAGCTGTGAAAAATCTGTTTCGAAGGTTGATCGTTGGGCAGACGCCCGAGCCGAGTCGTCTGCACGGGTGGCGACGGAAGTTTGTCCTGGTGTACGGACTTGCTGCGTTTATTTGGCGGATCTTTGTTTGTGTATCACTGATGATCGCCGCGGCAGTCATGTTCTCTGGGGCGGGTGTTCTACTTTCGCTGCTTGGAATCTATTTTTGGTTCGCAGGTCCGATCAAACAGCTCTGCTTGTTTGCGATGACGCTGTGGCGATCCGAGCCTGAACGTGCTGTGCGATCGGTGGTTCTTTCAGGAGTGGGGTTGGCTGCCGTTTCGATAGGGCTATTTGTGATTCCCTTTCCAACGGCAATCAGGGTGCCCGGCATCGTTGAGTACACGCCTTCCACCATTGTGCGAAGCGGAGTAGAGGGTTTTGTTCGAAAAATTCATGTCACGGAGGGTGATATCGTTGAATCGGGGCAGCTGCTGATGGAAATCGAAAATGTGGAACTGCTGAATCGACTGGAGCAACTTCGAATCAGGAAGCAGCAGTGCGAAATCGAAATTTCGTTGGCGGTCGATGAGCATGATGCCGCGAATGCGTATGTGAATCGGCAGGTTCTGGTTTCACTGGATGAAAAGATTGCCAACCTGCAACGGCAGGTTCAATGCATGAAAGTGACCGCGCCACGTCCGGGAAGAGTCATCGTCCGTGATCTCAGTGGCATGCTCGGCACCTTTGTTGAAGAAGGTGCCCAACTGCTATACGTTGCTGATGAGGGCAGTAAGGAAATCATTGCCATGGTAGGTCAGCGGGAAATCGATGACGTTCGGGCGATGGGTAGCTCGGAGGTAAATATTTGTACGGCTGACTGGATGACATCAGCTGGATTTCTCGATCGGGTTGAACCACAGGCAACCGATACTCTGGCTTGGCATGCACTGGCTGCCACTGAGGGAGGGCCGTTGCCAGTTCGAGAGTCTCGCGATGATCAGGATTCACCTGCGTTGCGTTTGTTGGAACCTTTGTTTCAAGTTCGGATTAGACCCGCGGCGTTGACATCCACTCAGTTGCCTGCCGGAATCCGGGTCACTGCCTCGCTCGGATATCGCACAGACACCGTCGCATCGCGTGCCACCTCATGGCTTGCCGAGTGGTGGCAGGACGCGAACGCAAAGAGTCAGTTGCAATGAGGCCGCTTGGATACCGTTAAGCGACCTTTGCATTCGCTACAAACACTCAATCACCATCAAAGACAGCGTTCTTAATGGCTTGAACGATCGCTCGACGACTGATCGCAGACTGCGTGGCTCGTTCAACATCGACACCCAGGACTTTTCCTAGCCGAATTGCCAAGTCCAAATCACGTACGCCGTGATATTGGTTGGTTGCTCTGTTGTCCACGTAAATGGTCTCAGTGTCGGTCTTGTAGCCGGATTCAATGGCGTCCGACATTTCGTTGATCCAGTTTGGGGGAATCCCCGAACGGTGACATGTCTCCTCGTTCCATATCTCGTCGCCTACACAGAGGTTCAATATCGCTAGGGCACGGTGGCGTGGAATTGACATGGGGCCAATCGTAATAGGGCTCAAGATGAAATGGTGATGGCTGCTAACCTCAGTTGGAGGAGCCTTCACTGAATTTGTTTAAGTCGTTCCAGAGGGGCTGGGCAACATACTGACAATCAGTTTCGATGTGCTTCGCCGCAGGCGACTCGCAATATTCTGTCAAGCAGAAAGTCTGCCAAGCAGAAACACAAGTGTCCAGTGTTGGCAGCTTTGTTTGCTAGCTAAACAGTAGATGGCTTGGCCAGTGTTTGACGCGGCTTTCGCGGCGGCTTTGCCACAAGGCGAATGATGGGAACCGTCTTACGACCGCCATGGAAGGTTCGTTTGCCTTCAATGGTGTGGTCAAACACAAAAACTCCGCTGCTATCGCCGCGAGGGGAAACACGGAGGATGGCGGGATGACCGCATTCCAAGCAGCGGACACGCAAACCGTGGCTATCGAGAAGTTGGTGGATCGAATCGACTAACTCGCGGTTTTTTTGCAGGTCGTCGAATGAACGACCCACCATCTTGGACAGTTGTCCCTGAATCGCCAAACGAATCGTACGCTGCAGGCGATTGAGTTCCTGATTCAATTCTAGCAAGGCCGTTTCGGCTTCTATGGTCGAGATTGGCTGAGGGGCTGACATGCCGATTCTTCGAATGTTCAGAAATGGAAGCGGGATCGGTTTGGCGAGATTCAGAAAACCACGCCACTTCACTCTGGACATGTTATACAATTTGTATAACATGTCCAGAGCAGAGTTGGTTCTCTCGCGTTCGAACGCGGATAAATTTCAGAAAATTCCGACAAATTGCGGGGTAGATAAGGGTTTTCCCGCGTAGTTCAACGTGGCGGGAAACCCGCAAATTCATTAGTGTCCCGTTTTGTCCCATCCTTCTTCCCCTTTCGCACGATCGCTAAATACCCATGTCGGTCAATCAGCAAACCGTTGAGGACACCAAGGCCCAGATCCGAGGGCTGGTGAACGAAATTGCCCAGCTGTCCAAAAGTGGCGCTACTGCGGAAGAGTTCTATCCAGAGCTGCTTTCCCGAATCATCACTGCGCTGGCTGCTGCAGGAGGAGCGATCTGGTTGCTGGACGAGGATCGGCAACTGAGTCTGCAATATCAGATCAATGCGGAGCCCTCCATTTTGGAGGACGACTCTGAAGATGCGACACGTCACACCCGCCTGATTCAGCGTGTAGCAAACACGGGGCAGTCACTATTGGTTCCTCCCTATTCGGGCACGACTGATGGTGAGGGAGAGGGTAATCCAACGGGATTCCTGCTCTGTCTTGGCGCTTTACAGCATGACGGTCACAACGATGGACTGATCGAGATTTTTCAGCGTCCAGGAACCGCACCGGACACACAGCGAGGCTATCTCCGCTTTCTTCAACAAATGTGTGAGCTGGCTGCTGAGTGGTTGCGAAGCCAAAAGTTGCGAAGCTTAGGTGATCGCCAGACCTTGTGGCAGCAGGCGGATTCGTTCGCACGTGCAACTCACGAGTCGCTTGATTTGAAGGAAACGGCCTACATTGTTGCCAACGAAGGACGGCGTTTGATTGGTTGCGACCGAGTGAGTGTTGCAATTAAGAAGGGCCGGCATTGCAAAGTCCAGGCAATCAGTGGCCAAGACACGATCGAGAATCGATCGAACATCGTGACCGCTTTGAACAATCTGGCAACGCGGGTTGTCGCTGCGGGCGAGCCTTTGTGGCACGATGGAGCGACGGAAGATTTGCCACCTCAGATTGAGGAAGCGTTGGAAGATTACGTAGATCAGTCTTATGGCCGGAACATTGCCGTGTTGCCTCTCCGCGAGCCTGAGCGTCGCCTAGGTGTCGACAACGAGTCCGGAGCCGCAGGAGAGATTGACCGTGACAATGCTCATCGAGGCGAAGTGATTGGTGCCTTGATTGTTGAGCAAATTGAAAGTGATATTCCAGAGGATGTATTCCGTGCACGTTGTGATCTGGTTTATGAGCACGGCACTCGGGCCATCGCCAATTCAAGAGCACATTCGAATCTATTTCTGATGCCTTTGTGGAGAGCTTTGGGGCGGGCAACCTGGGTTCTTCGGGCCAGAACACTCCCAAAAACTATCGGGGTCGTAGGGTTACTGCTGGCTGTGGTTCTTGGTCTGACTTTCATCAAAAAAGATTTCAACTTGGAAGCAGAGGGAACGTTGGTTCCGTCCGAGAAACGAGAGATTTTTGCACCAATTGACGGTGAAGTCATCGCAGTCAATTTCGATCATGACGATCCCGTGAAGCAAAATGATGTTCTGATTGAATTGCGTAACCGGGACATCGAAATCCAAATCGCTGACATCGAGGGGCAAATTCAAACCAATCTGGCAGAGCAGGCCAAGGTACAGGGCCAGTTGAGCCGTCGTCAGCTTTTGAAACCGTCGGAATTGCGGTCACTGCAGGCTGAGAAAAATGAATTGCAAGCCAAGGATATGGTTCTTCAGCGAAAGCTGCAGCTGCAGAAAGATCGTAAAGCGGAACTAATGATTCGATCGCCCATTCAGGGCACGGTTGTCTCATGGGATGTCGAGAAAAATCTACGGTTGCGACCGATCATGACGGGGCAGGTGCTGATGGAAGTAGCCGACCTCAATCAAAATCTGGTGCTCGAGGTAGAGCTGCCGGAGAAGCGAGAAGGACACCTCGACGAGTACATTGCCCAGCAGGGGTTGAGTGATACTGATCAGTTATCCGTGACCTATATCCTCGCAACTGATCCTGATGAACCAATGGATGCCTCGTTGCTGATCGACAGCATTGCGAAGCGTGCTGACGCAAATGAAGAGCACGGTGCGGTGATCAAAATGCGGGCTAATCCAGACCAGGCGACGCTTCGAGGTCTGCAGCCTCGTCCCGGGGCCAAAGTGATCGCGAAGATCTACTGCGGTCGCCGTAGTAGTGGTTTTGTCTTCTTTCACGAAATCTACGAGTGGTGCCATAAGTTCTTCTTTTAGAACGAAACCACTTCTGCCATCCAATATCTATCTTTTCCGGAGTTTTCAAGATGCGGTTTACATTAACCATTTTGTATCTCGCTATCGCTGCAACGAGTTCCGTCTTTGCACAGCAGGCGGCGGTTCCGAAGCAGACACATATCGTTGAGAACTGCGTTGTGCAGTACATCAACAAGGTTGATGTTCCAGCGAGGGCAGAGGGTACGCTGACTGTCTTGAAAGTCGATGAAGGGCTTACCGTTGCCAAAGATGAGGTGCTTGCAGTGATCGATGACACTGCCGCCAAAATCAACTTGGCCTTGAAACAGGCTGAAGAAAAAGAGGCCGTTCTGAATGCGACCAATGAAGTAAACCTGAATGATGCCAAAAACAGCGAAGAACTCGCTAAGGCTGAGGCCGAAGCTTATGAAGAACTGCGGCGAGAAAGGGCCATCCCGTACTGGGATCTTGAAAAGAAAAAACTGGAAGCTGAGCGGGCTTTGCTCCGAATTGATTTAGCTGAAATGCAAAAGAGCATCGCGGAGGTGCAGGCGTTTGGTAAAAGACAGGAGCTTGCATTGGCGGAGTATGAATTGAAGCGACGTCAGGTCCTTGCTCCATGGGATGGGTTCATTGAATCCAGACGGGCACAGCTTGGGGAATGGGTGCAGCCAGGAACGCCGATCCTGACATTGATACAAATGAACAAATTGCGAGTTGAAGGTGATATAGACGCATTGGTATCCCGCAAGATTGTCAAAGGTACCAAGGTCGAAGTGCGGATTTTTGATAAAGACGAAAGCTCAAGCTCTGAACAGAAGCCCATTGAAGGAACGCTGGGGTACGTCAGCATGGAAATCGACTTGAATGGCCGACACCGAGTGTGGGTAGAAATCGACAACGTCAAGGACGAAGGGGTTTGGCGTTACAAGCCAGGAATGACCGCCGATATCACGATTCCCTGATCCATTGTGTGGACCACTCGCTTCATTTTATGCCCTTTTGAAATCACTCCTTTGTCTCGATCTACTTCGCAAAGATTATTTGCATAGCGTTCCATGACCACCTTAGCCGAATCCCTCGTTAGCAGCTCATCAAGGCCGCTGACGGTACGCACTCGCCCTGATCTGACGTCCAATCGTCAGTTCTATCAGGGTACTGCTTACTGGGTGGTGAAAGAGCCGGTGGGATTGCAGTATTTTCGCTTTCATGAAGAAGAGTATTTCATTCTGAATATGCTTGATGGTCATGTAAGCCTTCAGCAAATCAAAGATGGTTTTGAGAGGCGTTTTGCACCTCAGAAAATCACCTTCGGTGATCTCCAACAGTTCATTGGAATGTTGCACCGAAGTGGACTTGTGATCAGTAATTCACCCGGGCAGGGAAAGGCTCTGCGGGAGCGTGGTCGCAAGAAAAAGAACAAAGAGACCATGGGCAAGTTTGCCAATGTCTTTGCACTTCGGTATCGGGGTTTCGATCCTGAGAAGATCTTGAATGCCATTCTGCCTTGGTTCGGATGGATCTTCACGGTACCGGCACTCATTTTCTTTGCATTGTTTCTGGGTTCAGCAGCGCTGTTGCTCGCTACCCAATACGAAACTGTTTACGCCAAATTGCCGACTTTTCAGCAGTTCTTTGCAGCCGATCGCTGGCTGATCCTTGCCTGCACCATGGCAATCGTGAAAGTGTTGCATGAGTTTGGTCATGGATTGAGCTGCAAGAAGTTTGGTGGTGAGTGCCATGAAATTGGTTTCATGCTACTGGTATTTACACCCTGCCTTTACTGCAATGTGTCCGATTCGTGGATGCTGCCAAACAAATGGAAGCGGGTCTGGATTGGTGCGGCAGGAATCTATGTCGAGATGATTCTGGCATCGATTGCGACGTATGTCTGGTGGTTCACCGAACCGGGGACGACGATCAATGATCTGTGCCTGAACATGATGTTTTTAAATGTCGTCAGCACAGTCCTGGTTAATGGAAATCCGCTGCTGCGTTTTGACGGCTACTACATCCTGATGGACGCTCTGGAAATTCCCAATTTGCGTCAAAAGAGT
>Ga0315315_10002588_pt1 | contig 16571 bp, 18 predicted proteins | sample M140m3416metaG_FD_203699 | JGI IMG/M metagenome (GOLD analysis project Ga0315315, IMG submission 203699) | Ammonia-oxidizing marine archaeal communities from Monterey Bay, California, United States - M1 40m 3416 | ecosystem: Environmental > Aquatic > Marine > Intertidal zone | place: USA... | reverse complement strand
TGAGAGATGAATTGGCGTTATCAAAGTTTGGTGTCAGTTATCGTGAGTTAGAAGAAGTTTATGGTAAAAACAAGCAAGACAAGAGTACGCTTGAGAAAATCACTGCTGTGAGAGCTTTATATCCACAGCGTATTTCTGAAGCTGAACCACGTGATGCTGGAGCAACATATTACTAATCATGAGTAAGTTTAAGAAAGGAGGTAAGCGTCCTACTGGATCGATTTCAACGGCATCCCTGCCGGATATTGTTTTCATGCTCTTGTTTTTCTTCATGGTTGCAACTGTATTGCGTACTGAGGACGAAAAAGTTCAAGTGACGAGGCCAGAGGCTTCGGAGCTTTATAAGATTGAGAAAAAGCACCTTATTAGATACATCAATATTGGGACTCCAATGGATAAAAGGTATGGTTCAGAGCCAGTCATCCAATTAAATGATCAATTTTCACAGGCTGTTGAAGTTCAGGATTGGATTTTGAAGGAACGTCAGACGTTATCTGAGTCTGAACAAAGTAAAATGTGGGTGTCTCTGAAAGTTGATCAGGAAACAAAAATGGGCATTGTGACTTCTGTGAAACAGGAATTAAGACAAGCTTCGGCTTTAAAGGTTCTTTATTCTGCAACAAGTCGTGCGCGAACAGGCACCGAAGAATAACGCAAGTCTTTAATTGGAGTAGTCATTCAGGATTTTATCTACCAAGTAATTACTTAGTTTGAAGTAACTCTCTGTGGTCCATCCAGCGACATGAGGACTTAGGAACACATTTGGAGATTCTAGAAGTCGCGTCAATGTCTTTTCATCATCCGTTGTGCCGATTGATGTTAATCCTTCCAATGAGCGTCCCTCAAATTCAAGTACATCTAAAGCGATTGAAGTGACTTGATTCGCGTCTAGTGCGTCCAAGAGATCTTTGGTTTTTACAACAGGTCCTCTGGCGCTGTTTACAAATATAAAAGGATTTGAGAATCGAGCGATCCAAGCTGCATCTATTAATCCATTTGTTTCATCTGTCAGTGGGAGATGAACGCTCACAATTTCACTGCGCCTAAAAAACTCTTCTTCGGTCACTTCTGTGACATATTCATCACTGAATCCAGAGGTATACTTGTCATAAGCAATTATTTTGCAGCCAATCCCCCGAAGTTTTGTGGCCAGTGCTTTTCCCATCACACCATAACCAATGATCCCTATGGTCTTGCTCCCCAATTCCATTCCCCTGTGCTTTTCTCTTTCCCAAGTTTTTTCGTGCACACTTGTGTCGCAACTTCTTAGTTTGTGCATAATCATCAGGAGCATGCCGAGGACGTGCTCCCCCACAGCATCACTGTTGCCTTCAGGAGAATTATAGACGCGGATGTCGCGGGATTTTGCCGCTTGTAGATTGATGTTTTCGAGACCAGATCCACTGCGAGCGATCCATTGTAGTTGCGGCATGGCATCGAGCAATTGATCGTCAATTCTGATACGTGACCTCAGGACGATTCCTTGTATGTCCCTTAAGTTACCTTGTTGTATTTCCGTCCTCGAAAGAAGCAAATGTTCCTCACATTCAAATCCATTTTCGATTAAACGCGTTTTTAAAACAGGGTGAACGGTATCAAGAATAGCAACCCTCATAATTATCTGTTAAATAAACGAACTGACAAATGACCCTACACTGAAATAGATAATGAGTCCGATGATGTCATTTGCAGTCGTAATGAATGGACCTGTCGCTAATGCTGGATCTATTTCACGTTTTTCAAGTAAAAGCGGAACGAACGCACCAAATAGAGCGGCGAAGACGATGACAAATAACAACGAAATACCTACAGTCGTGCTGAGGGCTTTGTCGAATCCTAATATGAGGGTCACAATGAAAATAATACTTGCACAGATGGCGCCATTTAAAAGGCCCACACTAAGTTCTTTTACGAGACGACCTGCAATATCAGATGTGCTGATGTTTGACGTCGCAAGACCTTGCACGACGATCGCAGAGGATTGTACGCCCACATTTCCTCCCATAGCGGCAATGAGTGGTATGAAAAGGGCCATTTCTGGGTTTGACACGATGTCAAATGCTCCAATGACATAAGCGCCACCTACACCTCCTCCAAGACCGATTAATAACCATGGCAGTCTGGCTCTGGTTAACGTCCAAACAGAATCATACGACTCGACATCCTCTGATATTCCTGAGGCAAGCTGATAATCGCGTTCTGCTTCTTCTATAATAACATCCACAGCATCATCTATTGTAATTCGGCCGAGTAGAACCCCGTCATCGTCGACAACAGGCAGCGCGACCAGATCATATCTCTCCATCAAGCTCACAACGAGGTCCTCATTTTCATTTGAGTTGATCCAGACAGTTTCGTCGGAATCTATAATGTCCCCTATCGGAGTCCTGGCACTTTTAGATGACAACAGGAGATTTTGAAGACTCAATCTTCCTGTAAGTTTCCCCTTTTTATCTACCACGTAGATGGTATATAGATTTTCTATGTCTTCCGCTTGAACGCGAATCTCTTTTACAGCTCTTGCAACACTCCACGTTTCTTCTACCTGAACAAGTTCTGTTGCCATTAATGCACCCGCAGTTCCTTCGGGATATTCTAGGAGAGACTGCACATCCGAGACAGACTCCTTGTCTTTGACGTGCGCAAAGACTTCTTCTATTTTTTCAGACGAAAGTTCGCTGATAATATCTGCAGCATCGTCAGATGCGAGTCCATCGATCACATCCTCCGCAATTTCCTTTGATGTAAGCGTGGCGAGAAGATCTTCGCGTACTTCTTCGTCCAATTCGGCAAGAACGTCAGAGCGTGCGTCATCAGCCAGCAATCGATATAGATAATGCACATCGTCACGCTTGATTTGGTTTAAAATCAACGCGATATCATTTGCGTGGAGCGTCTCTAGTTTTTTGATGAGCGCACGGTCCTTGCCCTCTTCAATTAAAGAGTGAAACTTACTTAGGTATTCTTTTGACAGATCGAGCATGAGCGCAGAAATACGTAGACAAAGTTATGTCAGTTTGGTTTTATAGCTTGTTCCGTTTTTTTAGAAAAAAATCTTTGATCAGCTGCGCGCATTCATTTTCTAAAACGCCAGAATGGACTTCGGTTTTAGGATGTAGCAAACCGTTCTCACCAACTTGGCCACCATGTCCTTCTTTTTCCTGTATGACACCCCATCTTTTATAACCACGTTTCAAATCTTGTGCGCCATATACAATCCGACCTATTCTCGTCCAAAAACTCGCTCCCGCACACATGGGACATGGCTCCAGTGTCACATAGAGTGTACATTTATCTAAGAATTTTCCGCCTAAGAATTCTGAGGCGCTTGTAAATGCTTGCATTTCAGCATGGGCTGTGAAGTCACGCAATCGTTCACATAGATTGTGCCCACGAGCAACTACAGATCCTTGAAAAACAATCACAGCGCCAACTGGGACCTCATCAAGGCCGCCTGCTTCTTTGGCTTCTTGTATCGCCAGTCGCATAAACTTTTCGTCCTCTTTTTGGCGTTTTTCTGCACTTTGATTATTTAATTCTTCAACCATGCTGCAAGTTCGTTCATCGCGGTTTTGTTTGGTGATTTTGAGAGTAATTCTTGAGGAAATTCTCCAGACATTTCAGGAATCATAAGATTGCTTAATTCTTTTTGCGTGCAAGAGGCGGTTCCAAATTTTTCATTCCACACTACACTTAAAATTTCTTGTTCCATCTGTCCAGGTGTCGGTATGAGAATTGCTTGTCTTTTTAAAGCAACCAAATCTAGCAGTGAGGTATATCCGCTTCGGCATATTAGAATTTTAGATGCGCAAATTGCTTTTGAAATCTCTACATCGCTTGGATTGTAAAGTGTCAATGTATCTCCATCTTTTCGAGATTTATTCCCTGGTTTACCCGCAAAAATAATTCCCTTTTCAGGTCGGTTTTGCATCCATTTTCGCAGTGCGTTTTCCATGGTCGTTCGATGGGGTTCCGGCCCGCTAACAATTCCTACAAGTGGGTAAGTGGTGCTTGAAGTTTGCGTCAGATCTTTTGAGGGTGTCACAAGTCGACTCAGAATTCCGATAAATTTTGTTTTTGGATGTATTGCTTTTGATGTGAGGGGTCCTGCTATTGACGTCGGACCAGGTGGACAATCGGGGACCCATACTTCTAAAAAGTGGCGTGTAAATCTTCGTAGCTGCCATTGTGCCAGAGGGCTTAATATCCATGGGACAGGAAATTTTAGGAGATGTGTTATTAAAACGGACGGCACATTTACGTCATATGTACCCAGGCAATTGTCACTAATTATTTTTGTAATAGAACGAGATTTAACATGTTTCTTAGTCCAGCTCTTCTCTTGATAGATGCTTATAAGAATCTGTGGGATTTGTGCTATAATTTTGAGCATGGTAAATTTATGGCTGTAGGTAATCACTGTGCCCGGTTTGTTAAAAAAGGTCACCCCCGACCTGTTTTTAAGACGATCTTTCAACCACTTTAAGGCATCTCCCGTACTCGCAACATCGACTTCCCATCCGAGATCGAGCGCGCCTTCAATAATCGGGAGGGTTCTACTTGCATGTCCCATCCCCCAATTTAGTACTGTAATTAATATTCGAGACATGGTCGCAAGTTCTTAATTTTGCTCCAGCAAATAACATTTGCGATAAATAACAATGGGAAAAGATAAACTTAGAAAATGGGCGGAAAATAAGACGTTTAATCACGTGTTCGAACCCTGCCTTCAAGATGCGGTCAAAGGTTTGGATGGAAACCTCAAAGGGAGTTGGGCGTCTGAGATTTTTCAAAACGACAACCCCATTACTCTTGAGTTAGGGTGTGGTAAAGGTGAGTATACGTTAGGACTTGCGAGGAAGTATCCCAACAGAAATTTTGTGGGCGTAGATATTAAGGGTCACAGATTTTGGAGAGGCGCCAAAACAGCGAAGGAGGAATCCCTTCCGAACGTTGCCTTTCTTCGAACCCGACTCGAGTTTATTAATAAATATTTTGACACAGACGAGGTGTCTGAAATTTGGCTTACTTTTTCCGATCCACAACCGAAAGATGAAAAGGGGACCAAGCGTATTACCTCTTCGGTGTACATTGAGATTTATAAGAAAATATTAAAACCTGGTAGTTTTATAAATGTCAAAACAGATTCCGTTCTTTTGTACGATTTGTCTAAGGAAAGTTATATTGAAAAGGGATATACAATTCATTTAGACAGTCAAGATGTCTATGGCGATTTGGTTCATAAGGTCCCCAAAGATCTTCGTGAAGCACTTGAAATTATTACATATTACGAGACGAGGTGGCTTTCTGAGGGTAAGAAGATACATTTCATTCAACTCGAAGTATAATCAGTCCGCGCAATGGGTTTCAATGAAGATGGCCAAGTTGTTACTTTTGAGAGACACTTTTGGAATCCTATGACCGAACTTTGAGGTTCTTAAAAGACAGATGAATATTACTAGAGAACAAATTGTAACTGCGTTAACTGGTGTTGTAGACCCAGATTTTGGGAAAGATATCGTTTCGATGAATCTTGTGTCTGGTATTCAGATTGATGGGGATACGATTTCTATTGAGGTGAAATCTAGTAATCCAGCACTTCACGCGCGTAAAAGAATGCAAGAAGCCGTTGAATTTGCAATTGAAAGAGCATTCGGTACTGAAGTGAAGGCCTTGGTTAAAGTCGGCGCCTTGCCAGCTGAAGAGAGAACCCTGGAAACAAGAAAAGTGCTTCCAGGAGTGAAACAAATTATTGCCATTGCCTCAGGAAAAGGCGGTGTGGGTAAAAGTACAGTGAGTTCAAATATCGCCGTTACGCTTTCCCAGTTAGGGTATAAAGTAGGCCTGTGCGATGCTGATATTTATGGTCCAAGTATCCCTACAATGTTTGGCGTACAGGATCACAATCCCAAACCCATTGAAGTGGATGGGAAGCACCTGATGGAACCCGTTGAAATGCATGGTGTAAAAATACTTTCAATTGGATTTTTTGCCGATTCAGACCAAGCGATTGTATGGCGCGGTCCGATGGCGACGAAAGCATTGAAGCAACTCTTTTCAGATGTTCATTGGGGCGATCTAGATTTTATGATCGTGGATCTTCCCCCAGGAACAGGGGATATTCATCTAAGCCTTGTCAGTGACATCGATTTGACGGGGGCGGTGATCGTCTCAACACCTCAGGATGTTGCACTAGCCGATGCGCGCAGAGGCGTTGGGATGTTTCAATTAGAGGCCATTAATGTTCCTGTTCTGGGTATGATAGAAAACATGTCTTACTTCGTGCCACCTGATGCAAAACAGTATAAATACCATATTTTTGGTCGTGATGGTGTGAAAAGACTGTCAGAGACTTTGGGTGTGCCCTTTCTTGGAGAACTCCCCTTACTTCAAACAATACGTGAAGCATCTGATGTAGGTCGTCCTGTCGTATTACAAGGAGATACAGATGCTGCAGCTGCATTTCGTTCTGTCGTGTCTAACTTGCTTGAAGTCCTAGGGAAAAACGTAAAAAAATGACAGACCCAATCGTACCAGAAAAGCTAACAGACTTAGCCACAAGAGTGCAAGGCGCGCTTGCTCAGCTGCGTCCATACCTCGAAGCTGATGCAGGCGACATTACGTTACATGAAATCACAGACGATTTCATTGTGAAAATAAAACTTCACGGTTCATGTGTGGGGTGTGCTTTAATCGATATGACGATCAAAGGAGGCGTAGAATCAGCGATAAGAAGTGTCGCTCCAGAAGTAAAATCTATAGAAGTAATTAATCGATGATTCAAACAGATATTTTAATAATTGGTGCAGGTCCATGCGGTTTATTTACTGTATTTGAAGCGGGCCTATTGAAGATGAAGTGCCACTTAATCGATTCTCTTCCTCAACCAGGGGGGCAGTGTACAGAAATTTACCCTAAGAAACCTATTTACGATATCCCTGCCTATCCCTCTATACTTGCGGGTGAACTTACCGAGCGTCTCATGGAACAAATCGCTCCTTTTTCTCCCGGTTTTACACTTGGTGAAAGGGCAGAGATCGTTGAAAAGGATGACGACGGTCAGTTTGTGTTAACGACGAATAGGGGGACCAAGCACCGTGCCCCTATTATTGCTATTGCTGCTGGATTGGGATGTTTTGAGCCCCGTAAGCCGCCCATTGAAAATCTTGCATCATATGAAGATAAGGGTGTTGAGTATATTATTAAAGATCCTGAGTTCTACAGAGATAAAAAAGTTGTGATATCTGGGGGCGGAGATTCTGCACTGGACTGGACGATCTTCTTGGCAGAGGGGGTTGCCACTGACGTTACTCTCGTTCATCGTCGTCCAAGTTTCAGAGGTCATCCAGACAGCGTACAAAAGGTGTTAGATCTTGCTGAAGCTGGAAAAATAAACCTCATCACAAATGCTGAAGTTGTGGGTGTTTCGGGTGAAGGGAATCTAAATACTTTAGAAGTAAAGCATAAATCTGAAGGGATGATGTCCATTGATACTGACCACTGGGTACCGCTTTTCGGATTGAGTCCCAAATTGGGCCCTATCTCAGAATGGAATCTCAATATTTCTAAAAATGCGATTGAGGTAGATACGTTTGATTATTCAACGAATGTTCCCGGGATTTATGCCATCGGTGACATTAATACCTACCCTGGTAAATTAAAGCTAATCCTTTGTGGTTTTCATGAGGCTACGTTGATGGTCCAAAGCGCCTATAAAAGAATTTACCCAGACAAGAATTTGGTCTTGAAGTATACAACTGTCACTGGAAAACCCAGTTTGTAAGATCTATTTGAATTTTTTGCCATGGATGATATGATTAAAATATTCGTGATCGATCGTGATGAAAAGCGACACGCATTAGATGCACCTACGGATATGAACATGAACATGATGGAGCTCTGTAAAAGCTACGAGCTTCCTGTTGAAGGCACGTGTGGAGGTATGGCCATGTGTGCGAGCTGCCACATGTATGTCCAAAGTTCACACGACATCTTTGAACGTTCGGAAGACGAGGAGGATATGCTAGACGAAGCGTTTTTTGTTGAGGACAATAGCCGTTTGGGATGCCAAATCAAACTGACATCAGACCTAGATGGCCTTGAGGTAAAACTCGCTCCAGTCGGTGAGTAGATCTATCTAAGGCCGACTCCTGGGTTCAGTAATTCACCAGATTCAAGAAGCTTGGTAAGTATTTCGGCGTTCTCAAGTTCCTTGACCGCGACGATGTGATGGGGTGCATGCGTATCAGAACACACCATTCTTATCCATCCCTGATCTACGGCATGGTTCGCTGTTTCTTTCGCCAACTCGCCATAATGACCTACAAGTGTGGCTGCGTTTACAGTAAGGATGACGCCTTTTTCGTGTAGCGTTTCAAGTTTACTTCTGTCCATATGCCAGTAGGGATACCTTGCGCAGTGTGCCACAACAGGTGTGATTCCAGACGTCTGCATTTTAAAGATAGCCTCTGTCAAAAGTTCATCATTGGGCGCTTCATGGAATGCAAATTCAAAGAGAAGCATGTCGTGTTCCTCTCCATTGAGCGGATCAACGCAAGGGAAGGTGAGAAGTTCGTCTGGGTTTTCTAATAGCGCAATAAAAGAGGTGTCGAGAAAATATTCGGCGGCTAGAATTAATTTTAGAGATGGGAACCGTTTGGCAACCACCACTTTTAATTCATTAAAACGCGGCTGTAAAATTTCAGGCGTATTTGGATACAAATCTGACATAATATGTGGTGTGGTCACCAACCTTTCGAATCCCATTTGATGGAGTCTTGAGATTAACCCAAGGGCCGAGGCCATATCAGGTGCGCCGTCATCTACTCCGGGCACCAAATGGCTGTGAACATCAGTCACCAGAAGTTTTAAATTGTTTTTGACCAGACCTTGCGATGGGCGCTTGCGAAATAGATTTCTTAGAAAAGTTAGCATCACTTTCCGTAATGCTGTTCGTAATATTTTTCATATTCCCCGGACACAACTTTATTCAGCCATTCTGAGTTTTCTAAATACCACACCACCGTTTTTTCTAAACCTACTTCAAACGTTTCGTTCGGTTTCCATCCCAACTCTCTTTCTATTTTCGACGCATCGATGGCGTACCGTTGATCGTGTCCAGCACGGTCTTTTACAAAAGTAATCAGCCGCTCAGAACTGCCTTTCGGTCGCTCAAGCTTTTCATCAACGACTTGAATCAGATGTTTTACCAAATCAATATTCGTCCATTCGTTAAGCCCTCCGATATTGTAAGTGGAGCCTGAAGCACCTTGATGCAAGATGAGATCTATCGCGTTTGCGTGGTCTTCAACATATAGCCAGTCTCTGATATTCAGCCCTTGGCCATAAACCGGAAGGCTTTTTTGATCGCAGATATTCTTGATCATCAGCGGGATAAGTTTTTCTGGAAACTGGTTTGCACCATAATTGTTTGAGCAATTGCTTATGACAACAGGCATGCCATAGGTGTGGTGGTATGCCCTTACGATGTGATCGCTGGATGCTTTTGATGCACTATACGGGCTTCTGGGGTCGTAGGAAGTCGTTTCAGAAAAAAGACCTTCTTCTCCGAGCGATCCATAGACTTCATCTGTTGATATGTGGTAAAAGATATTTTTGAGCGTGTGGTTTTCAGTGCCTGTTTCGGCATTTTTAAACGCACCATTTTCACGAATCCAATGCGCCTTAGCGACCTCTAACAATGCAGCCGTCCCAAGGATGTTTGTTTCCAAAAAAGCAGCAGGATTTGCGATGCTCCTGTCCACATGACTTTCCGCTGCAAGATTTACGACGGCATCAAAGTTGTGCTTTTTAAAGAGCTTTATAAGGAGACCTCTGTCGCAGATGTCACCTTTAACAAAGGCATAATTATCTAAATTTTCTATGTCTGAAATGTTCTCTAGATTCCCGGCATAGGTGAGAAGGTCTAGGTTAACAATATTCGTTTCAGGATACTTGTTGGTGAGTGTCCGAACCACATGAGAGCCGATAAACCCAGCGCCTCCTGTGACCAATATGTTTTTAAAAGATCTCATTCTGTTCTATAGACTCCAGTAGTCAAGGTTTTTAATTCGGTTGCGATAGATGCCTTTTAAATCGACGAGAACGCCATTGCCACCTTCCATAAAGCGAGACAGCTCTTCTTCTGTAAGATGCGCATATTCGTCATGGTTAACAGCAACAATGACTGCGTGGTAAACGCCCTTTTCTGGTTTCTTGCAGAGTTCGATTCCATATTCGCGAAGCACTTCATCTGGTTGAGCCATGGGATCTACGACATCGACTTTGACGTTGAAGGATTCCAGTTCGGAGATGACATCGATGACTTTCGTGTTTCGAATATCTTCTACGTTTTCTTTAAAGGTCAGTCCCATGACCAAAATCCTCGCGCCCAGTGCATTTACACCGCGTGCCAAGATCTTCTTTACCGTTTGTTTTCCGACATAAAACCCCATGCTGTCGTTAATGTATCTGGCAGAGTTGATCACTTTTGCATGATATCCCATTTTACTCGATTTCCACGTGAGGTAATAGGGATCTATCCCTATGCAATGACCTCCTACAAGTCCTGGTTTAAAAGGAAGGAAATTCCATTTTGTGCCTGCCGCTTCGAGAACTTCGTATGTGTTAATCCCCACCTTATTGAAGATGATGCTAAGCTCATTGACAAGTGCGATGTTGAGGTCGCGTTGCGTGTTTTCTATAATCTTACTTGCCTCAGCAACTTTGATACTGCTCACTTGATGTGTTCCTGCACTTACGACCATGTCGTATACTTTAGCAACCTGCTCCGTGGACGCTTTGTCTCCAGCCCCCACAACTTTCACGATGGTGTCAAGTGTGTGTACTTTGTCACCTGGATTGATTCTTTCGGGAGAGTACCCGACCTTAAAGTCAGTGCCAAATTTCAATCCACTTACCTTTTCCAACACAGGGATACAATCCTCTTCGGTACATCCAGGATAAACTGTGCTCTCGTAGACGACGTAGTCCCCTTTCTTAAGTACAGATCCCAAAGTGGTGGACGCCGAAATAAGCGGCGTTAAATCAGGTTGATGTGATTGATTAATGGGTGTAGGAACGGCCACAATGTGAAAGTCTGCCTTCTTTAAGTCTTCAGAGTTTGTTGTGAATGTGATGTCACACCCTTCAAATTCTTTCGGTTCTATTTCACCAGAAGGATCTACACCTTCTTTCATCAGATTAATTCTCTCCTCATTAATGTCAAAACCGATGACGCAGACTTTTTTTGCGAAAGCCAATGCAATAGGCAACCCTACATATCCAAGGCCTACAACACTTATGGTTGCTTTGCCTGATGTTAATTGATGGTACATGCTATTTAACATGGGTAAATTTCATTTTCATTTTCCAATCGAAATTTGGTTCCTGATTCAGAACAAACCGCCATTTTATTTTCTCCAAATTCCAGTTTACATCCGTGTGGTGACATCCATCCTGTAAAACGAGCGGGGTTTCCAATCACCAAAGCATAGGGAGGGACATCACGGGTCACAACGGCTCCCGCACCTATGAAGGCGAAGTCGCCCAACGTTGTTCCGCAGATAACAGTGGCGTTTGCACCGACAGTTACTCCGTTCCCGACCTTCGTAGGCGCGAAGGCGTCACGCCTTACTACAGCACTGCGGGGATTGATGACATTCGTAAAGACACAACTCGGTCCGAGGAAAACATCGTCGCCTAGAGTGACGCCTTGGTACAGGCTTACATTGTTCTGTATTTTACAATTCGACCCCGTAGTGACGCCCGATGCGACGAAAGTGTTTTGGCCCAGAGATGTACCTGTACCGAGCCGTGCGTTTTTCATCACATGACAAAAATGCCAAACCTTGACGCCTTCTCCAAGCTCGGCGCCCTCATCAATCACGGCACTTTCGTGTACGAAGGCACTTCCAAAATGTGACGCTTCGTCTTTGGCTTCGGAGGTGAGTTTTGTGGACACTGTTTGCGGGCTATTTTTTGATGTATGCGGCAAAATCTTTGTGTTCGTTTTTATGCAAATCTTCTTTTGAAAGCGTGCGGAAGTATTCAAATGTTCGTCGAAGTCCTTCAGCGCGGTCTATCGTTGGTGACCAATTTAGAACTTCTTTCGCTCTTGTGATGTCCGGACGTCGCTTTTTTGGGTCGTCTGTTGGAAGATCTTTGTGAACAATCTTCACATTTGCACCAGTTAACTTGAGGACTTCTTTTGCGAAATCCAGAATCGTTATTTCTACAGGATTCCCCAGATTTACAGGCCTGGTTTCTTCACTGAAATGCAATTTATAAATGCCTTCTATTAAATCATCGACATAACAAAAACTCCTCGTTTGGGATCCATCTCCGAAGACGGTGATGTTTTCGCCCCGTATGCTTTGGCCTATAAATGCGGGAAGCGCACGACCGTCATTCAATCGCATCCGTGGTCCATAGGTGTTGAAAATTCGCGCGATACGCGTCTCGATGCCATGGTAGGTATGATACGCAGTTGTAATTGCTTCCTGGAACCTTTTCGCTTCATCATACACACCTCTGGGTCCTACCGGATTTACGCTCCCCCAATACTCCTCCGTTTGGGGATGTACCTCTGGGTCGCCGTAAACTTCACTGGTAGAGGCGATGGTTATGCGCGCGCCTTTGTCCTTCGCAAGTCCCAACAAGCGGTGAATTCCAATCGACCCCACTTTTAAAGTTTGTATCGGAATTCTCAAATAATCGATGGGGCTGGCTGGCGAAGCAAAATGAAGGATGTGATCGAGTCTACCGCTGACATGCGTGAAATTTGTGACATCGTGATGCAGAAAAGTAAAGTTCTCCTTTCCATTTAAATGCGCAAGGTTTCTAAGATCTCCCGTAATGAGATTGTCCATCGCGATGACATCAAACCCTTCGTTGAAGAATTTGTCACAGAGATGGGAACCTAAGAACCCAGCAGCACCTGTTATGAGAACGCGCGCTTTCATTTTTCTATTGAGTTCACAGGTCTTCTGCCCACGCTGTGATATGTGAACCCTAAACGCTCCATTCTGTCACATTCATATAGATTCCTGCCATCAAAAATACTCGGTGCAGCCATCGTCGCCTTCATGAATTCAAAATCGGGGTTCCGAAATGCGGCCCACTCTGTACAAATCAGCAAAGCATCGACACCCTTGAGTGCTTCAGTAGAACGATTTGCATATTGAATTCTGTCTCCAAAGATTGCTTTCACGTTCTCCATCGCTTCTGGATCATATACGATTAACTCTGCACCTTCGGCCAGCAGGGCCTCAATGTTATCTAGTGCAGGTGCTTGTCTGATGTCATCTGTTTCGGGTTTAAACGAGAGTCCCCAAACCGCAATTTTCCGTCCTTTTAGATGGCCAGAGAAATGGGCTTTCATCTTCGCAAGCATCATTACTTTTTGCGTCACATTGACGTCCATCACACTTTTCAGAATCTTAAAATCAGATCCTTGCTGCTTTCCGCTGCGGTACAATGCTTGCACATCTTTGGGAAAGCAACTGCCCCCATATCCTATTCCAGGGAATAAAAACCGTGGCCCTATCCTGGAATCTGTTCCGATTCCTCTTCTCACCATATCGACATCGGCACCTACCGCTTGACAGAAGTTTGCCACTTCATTCATAAACGAAATTTTCGTGGCTAAGAAAGCGTTCGAGGCATATTTTGTCAATTCGGCACTGCGTTCATCCATGAAAATAACAGGATTTCCCTGCCTGACAAACGGCTTATAAAGTTCCTGCATAATTGCTTTGGCGCGATCGCTAGAGCATCCCACAACCACTCTGTCTGGTTTCATGAAATCGTCTACCGCATATCCTTCGCGCAAGAATTCGGGATTTGAAACCACATCGAATGAGACCTTGCAGTTCTTGCCTATAACGTCACGTATTTTATCTGACGTCCCTACTGGAACGGTGCTTTTGTCGACCACCACCGTATATTTATCAATGATCCCACTCAGGTCCTTGGCGACTTCCAGAATGTATTTTAAATCGGCGGACCCATCTTCTCCAGGAGGGGTAGGTAGGGCTAGGAAAACCACAGTGCTTTTTTTAACAGCTGATGCCAAATCTGTTGTGAAATCGATTCTGCCCGCTTTAATATTCCTTACCAACAAGCTCTCTAGATGCGGTTCGTAAATAGGAACCTTGCCCGATGCGTATGCGGCAACCTTGGCCTCGTCGATATCCACGCACGTCACATTGTTCCCTGTCTCTGCAAGACAAGTGCCTGTGACGATACCTACATATCCAGTTCCAACTACGGTAATATTCATATCCTGACTTTTACTGACTTAAAATTAACCTATACCTCACCTTTAATCTCACTTAATCGACTTACCAAACGTGCAACAATGTACTTCTGTTGTGCGCTGCTAAGTTCCGTATGCATAGGTAGAGATAAAACAGTTTTTGATAATTTCTCAGTGATCGGAAATTCTCCTGTTTTATATCCCAATTCTTCAAAGGCCTTTTGTTCGTGTATTCCTTTTGGATAGTAGACACTTGTAGGTACTCCATCTTCTGCCAAGCCGCGAGCCAATTCATCTCTGACCTTTTCCTCTAGCTTGATGGTGTATTGATTAAACACATGGCTTGATTTTTCATCTCTTACTGGAATAACGACCTCATCCACATTTTTGAGTAAGTCATCATATATGTCTGCTGCCTTTTGACGCTGTGAGATATGCGTCTTCAGATGTGGTAACTTGACTCTTAGAACAGCTGCTTGCACTGCATCTAAACGGGAGTTCAATCCCACCCTGTCGTGATGGTATCTCTTTAAGCCGCCATGATTTGTAATCGATTTAGCTGTTTGAGCTAAATTCCTGTCACGTGTAAAAAGCGCGCCCCCATCTCCGAGACAACCCAAATTTTTACTTGGAAAAAAACTCGTCGTTCCGAAAGCCCCAAATAATCCTGCCCTTCCACTCCTGCCTTGGTCGTCACAATACGTACTCAACAGTGACTGTGCGGTATCTTCTATGATCGGGACCCCCGTTTTGTTTGAAATCGCCATCAACGATCCCATATCGGCACATTGGCCAAACAGGTGGACGGGGATGATTGCTTTTGTCTTTTCTGTGATCGCCTTTTCAACGGCATGACAGTCAATGTTGAACGTATCTGCTTGAACATCTACCAGAACAGCTTTCGCGCCTAAAAGTGCGATTACCTCCACTGTAGAGATAAATGTAAATGCAGGAGTGATTACTTCGTCTCCAGGTACGATTCCCAATGCCATTAAGGCAATCAGTAATGCGTCAGTCCCATTCGCGCAAGGGACAATGAAAACATCATCGCTTAACCCTTCCATGGTTTTGCCTTCGTGCAAACACAATGCTGATTTTAATTCTTTTGAGAATCCTTCCACTTCCTCCCCTCCAATAAACCGCTCTGAATCCAATACCCTTTTAATGGCATGATCTAATTCTGGTCTGATGCGGTTCATCAATCCGTTGAGGTCTACCATTTTTATTCCTTCCATGTCTTTTTTAGAAGCTATTCTGAGCGTTTTTTTATACAACAGCGAATATACACTTTAGGATTTGTTCTTTGGACGAAGTAACCGCTTGTTCTTCAATGAACTGATAAAGTTCTATAAATTCATTCTCCAGCTCGAAAGTGTAAGATTCAAAACCTACCTTCGTTATTATGAATAAGATGCACAATACAATCTCTATTTCTATGATTGCTTGGGGTTTAGCTCTATTCGTTGTGGGTTTTAACCCTACTTCTGTTCAAGGCCAAACCACACGAGACGTCGCTTCTACCCCTCTCAAATCGCCACATATTTCATTTGTAGCTGGCGGATTTCTACCTGTCGCAGATTTAAACGCCCGATTTGGCGCGTTTGCTTCTGTAGGGGCTTCATTTGGTGTCAAAACGAAGGGTAATAAATATCTCGGATTTCGTGTCACATACCTTACTGGAGCCGAGTCTCAAGAGCCAGGGTTACTGTCTAACTTGCTTTCTCCAGATGGACAAATCGTAGATAACGAAGGAGATGTTGCGAATATTTCCGTCTCAGGAAGAGGCGCAATTTTTGGGATCCATGGAGGGACGATCATTCCATTGGGGTTTTCAAATGTAAACTCGGGTCTTTTTTTACGGGGAGGCCTCGGTTCGATACATCATAAAATAGGTTTTGATTTTACAGAACACCGCATCACTCAGCTCGAAGATCCTTATCTGTCTGGATACGATAGGCTGTCTTGGGGCGGGTATGTTTCTGGATTTATAGGGTATTGGCATATGGATACAAAAAGAAGAATCAACGCTTACGGTGGCCTCTTCAGCTTTGCCTCTCGCACCAGTCCGCTCAGAACCACAAATTTCGACACAGGTATTCCTGATGCCGGACCCCGCTTTGATGCCGGTCTCGGATTTGAATTTGGATGGGTTCTACATATCTACAAACGAGATGCAAAAGAGTACTGGTATTAATACCCGTTCTTAACAGATGCGAATTTTACATTATATATATCTGTCGATCATCTCGATTTATTCTATGATACTTCGTGTACTTGCACTTTTCGGTCACGCCCGTGCAAGCGCATTTATAGC
>Ga0315315_10002586_pt1 | contig 16574 bp, 7 predicted proteins | sample M140m3416metaG_FD_203699 | JGI IMG/M metagenome (GOLD analysis project Ga0315315, IMG submission 203699) | Ammonia-oxidizing marine archaeal communities from Monterey Bay, California, United States - M1 40m 3416 | ecosystem: Environmental > Aquatic > Marine > Intertidal zone | place: USA... | reverse complement strand
ACAGGATCTCCGGTTGACCGTAATGAAACTCCTTGATGCCGTGTGGAGAGCCAGCCCGATCCCCACAGACGGGCATACAGTGCCTGACCGCCAAACCCACCGTTGACCGTTGAATGTAGGACTACAAAAGCAGGTAGATTTGCATTCATACTGCCTAAACCATACGAGAGCCAGGCACCGGTACTGGGTCGACCAGGCAGTTGGCTGCCGGTTTGAATGTAGGTAATGGCTGGGTCGTGATTAATCGCTTCGGTATTGACGGTCTTGATAACGGCCAAATCGTCGATCACACCGGCGGTATGAGGAAGGAGTTCGCTGATCCATGCGCCGTGTTGACCATGTTGCTTAAACTGAAAAGTGGAGGGTGCGATGGGAAATCGTTTTTGCCCTGAAGTCATGGTGGTTATGCGTTGGCCGTTACGTATTGAATCGGGCAAGTCCTTGTCATACCATTCTTGCATTTTCGGTTTATAATCCCACATATCTAGCTGTGAGGGCGCTCCCGACATGAACAAGTAAATCACACGTTTTGCTTTCGGTGCGAAGTGCGGTGCCTCCAGAGCCCCTGTCGTTGGGGCGGCAAATGCAGATGGGTTTATCAATGATGTTAACGCAGCTGCGCCAAGACCCGTCGCTGCACGGCCGAAAAAATGTCGACGTGTTTCAATCAATTCCGCTTCTCGAATTGGATTCATAGTTTTTCTTTCTTAACCCTTGGTCACGGTTTCACTGAGATTAAAGATTAAATGGACAATCATCGTCCACGCAGCAAGTTCGGTTTGATTCAAAGAGTTACTGTGATCCGATTCTCCAGTGGACAAAAGTGATTTTGCAGCCTCGGGTTGTTCTTGGAACTCTGCCAGATGTTCGTTGTATAACTGAGTCACTAATTGAAGTTCGTTGGGCTTGGGGTTACGCGCCAATACACTGCGATAAAGATACCCAATCCGCTGGTCAATCTGATCGCCGCCGTGTGTCACGACCAATTCGGCAAATCGTCGCGCTGCTTCGACGAACTGTACATCATTCATCAGTACTAGCGCCTGTAGGGGCGTATTGGTACGGGTTCGTCGAACCTGGCACGTCTCGCGATTCGGGGCGTCAAAGATCGACATAGTAGGTGGAGGTACCGTCCGTTTCCAGAAAGTGTACATGCTACGACGATAGAGCTTTTCACCAGTGTCCTGCTTGAAGACGGACGTGTTACTACCGCCAAAACCGACTGGCTTCCAGAGTCCGGCGGGTTGATACGGTTTGACACTTTTACCACCGATGGTCGGTATCATTAATCCACTGATGGCAAGAACTTGATCTCGGATGACTTCCGCATCGAGCCGAAAGCGCGGCCCGTGAGAGACCATGCGGTTTTCTGGGTCCAGTGCGTGCTTTTGGGGAGTTACCCGTGATGATTGTTGATAGGTTGAGGACATAACGATCAGTTTCTGAAATTGTTTCACATCCCACCCAGATTCGATAAAAGATAATGCGAGCCAATCCAGTAATTCAGGGTGCGATGGTCGTTCGCCTTGAACACCAAAATCTTCTGAGGTCTTCACTAGTCCAGTTCCAAAATAGTGTTGCCAGTATCGATTGACCGTGACACGAGCTGTCAGAGGGTGGGTTGGACTGACCAACCACTGGGCAAGTCCCATTCTATTCTGAGGTGCATCGACTGGAGACTCACCGAGCCAGTCAGGAACGGCAGATTCAACGGCGTCTCTTTTTTCTGTATATTCACCTCGTTCAAGAATATGAGCGACCCGTGGTTCCTTGCGATCTTCCATTACTAACGTCGAGGGGATCGCCTTTTCGATGGCCTCCAGTTCTTTCTTGAGTTCGACCTGTTTTTGTTTGGGAGGAGCCAACAGCGCCATCGTCTTTGGATTCACATTTTCCAGATAGTACGTCATTAATTGTTTCGATTGCGTTTCATTGCGTTGATCTGTTTCAATGGCAACTAGCTTTTTAATGGGATCGGGAAGTGCTGCCGTGGAAATAGTTTTTAGAAAATACTCCCAAATTGCATACGATTTCTTTTGTTCATCAGAAAGCTGTAGCGCACCCATCGCACCGGCCTGATCCCAGTGGACGGTACCACCGAATTGGGTAAAGGCCCAGCCATTTAGCTTAGCTCCTGGTTTTAATCCGACGGTGGTCGCCGGTACTTCTAAACGCACCCATTTCCCGAGTTCCGGCAGGGGGCCGAGTGGTTTGTTAGACGCATTGTTACGCCCGGCGCCATGTCCTTTGTCCGCCCCCCAGTAAGCCCTGTGTTCCCAGGTACCATCATTAAATTGAAGCTGAACGGTCTCCGGAGGGTTGTTTGGATCGAGATAGACGTAGGAAAACAGAATATCGTTTTCAGCAATGATAAAAGGATTCGTCGCGCCATGAAAGAAATGTTGAATTAGTCCAGTGCCGGTTCGCGTCGATGAGTTTTTACCGCTATAGATGGGATGGTCTGGCCCTTCAACAAAAGCCCAAGGCCCCGGGTTTCCTTCCGGTTTTGCACCTGCTGGTAACGTATCATCGAACCAGATGCGATCCGTTTTTTCAAACGCTGGATAGTCACTCCCGGAGAATGAATCCGTATATTTGGCATCCGCCAATATTTTCTGAACGAGCTCTGCTTGTTGTTTTATTTCACTCGCAATTCGATTTTGGTTGGCTATTTGAGATTCCGATGGAATCTTGACGACTGGCGGAGGTAGTAGCGCGTTGCCATCCATGGCGCGTTCGGTAAGGCTGAAGAAATAGGAAAACAGCTGATAAAACTCTTTTTGGCTCAACGGATCAAACTTGTGGTCGTGGCATACTGCACAGCCTGCGGTTAATCCCATCCAAACCGTTGCGGTAGTTTCAACACGGTCTACCGCATATCGCACATAGTATTCCTCATCGATGGAACCTCCTTCGCTGGTTGTTACATTGCAACGATTAAATCCTGTGGCGACTCGGTTGTTCAAGGACGGCGTGGGTAATAAGTCCCCGGCCAATTGTTCTACGGTGAATTTGTCGAACGGCATATTGTTGTTAAACGCCTGGATTACCCAATCCCGGTAGGGCCAAATTGAGCGTTCATTGTCCAGATGGAGTCCGTGCGTGTCGGCATACCGAGCTGCATCTAGCCAGCTGCGCGCAAAATGTTCACCATAGCGAGGTGATTTTAGCAACCGATCCACCACCTGTTCATATGCTTCGGGAGAATCATCGTCTAAAAAGTTATCAATTTCTTCGACTGTGGGGGGTAGCCCAGTTAGGTCAAGTGTTAATCGCCGAATAAGCGTTTCCTTGTCGGCCGAATTTTCAGGTCGTAGACGTAGTTCTTTTAGACGATCTTGGACGAATAGATCAATGGGGTTGTTTTGCTGCCACTTCTTGATTGGTCTTGGTAACGGCGAATGTTGAGGTGCTTCGTATGCCCAGTGTTTGTTCCAATCGGCCCCTTCACTAATCCACTGTTTAATCAGATCTATTTCTTGCTCGCTCAAAGTTTTGCCTGAGTCGATGGGGGGCATTATTAATTCTTCGTCGTCGGAAACGATACGGTGGATCAACTCGCTTTTATCCGGTTTGCCTTTGATGACGGGGAATTCTCCCGAGGGTAGCTCCTTGAAAATAGTTTCCTGTTGATCGAGCCGCATATCTGATACGCGCTGAGCGGAATCCGGTCCATGACAGGCAAAACAGCGATCCGCCAGAATCGGCCGAATTTGTTGGTTAAATGAAATCGGTTCAACTGCGTTTGTTACGCAAGAGATAACCATGAGTAATAGTATTAAGATAATACGCATGTTGTTTTTTATATCCAGATTACGCGAGGATTGGTTTAACGATTTTGCCATGTACATCGGTCAGTCGGAACCGACGACCTTGGTATTTAAAGGTTAGCCGTTCGTGGTCGATTCCCATCAGGTGCATGACAGTTGCTTGGAAATCATGCACATGGACTCCATTGGCTGCGATGTTATACCCGACATCGTCGGTCTCGCCGTAGGTGAAACCTGCTTTGATTCCGCCACCAGCCATCCAATAAGTAAAACAGCGAGGATGATGATCACGACCGTTGGCAGCATCGCCGAGTGCGCCTTGACTGTATGCCGTACGCCCAAATTCACCACCCCAGATGACGAGGGTATCATCGAGCATACCGCGTTGTTTCAGATCATTAACGAGTGCTGCTTGTGCTTGATCCACATCGTTACACTGTTTAGGTAACGCCGTGATAAGACCACCGTGCTGATCCCAGCCTCGGTGATAAAGTTGAATGAAACGCACACCGCGTTCGGCGAGTCTACGAGCCAGCAGGCAATTCGCTGCAAATTTTCCAGGCATTTGACATTGGGGGCCATAGGCATCGAGTACATGTTGCGGCTCTTGTGAGATATCGGTGGCTTCGGGAACCGACATCTGCATGCGAAAGGCCATCTCGTATTGGGCGATTCGAGTGGTAATTTCAGGATCACCAAACGTGTCGATTTGCAGTTGGTTTAATGCTTCGATTCGTGAGATCATTCGTTTGCGGGCATCAACGGTTTCGCCGGTTTGGCTATTTAGATATAGCACGGGGGTCCTACCACCGCGGAATTGTACACCTTGGTGGACGCCGGGCAAGAATCCGTTGCTCCACAGTTTTGTGTAAACGGGTTGGCTACCAGGGCGCCCGGTGCCATTCGATATAAGAACACAGAACGTGGGCAGGTTATCATTTTCGGTTCCGAGTCCGTAGCTCATCCAAGAACCCATGCTGGGGCGTCCCGGTTGTTGGTGACCTGTTTGAAAGAAGGTGACTCCGGGGTCATGATTGATGGCTTCTGTATGCATCGATTTGACAAAGCAGAGCTCATCGGCAATTTTGGCAGTGTGAGGCAGCAGTTCACTAATCCATGCTCGGCTTTGTCCATGTTGTTTGAACTTAAACTTGGAGCGGGCGACGGGAAAGCCTTTTTGACCGGAGGTCATTCCAGTTAATCGTTGCGTTTTTTTGACGAATCCATCGGTGCTCCACTTCTCGGTTTTTTCGTCGTAGGTTTTAAAGAGCTCGGCGCCATGGTGTTTATCAACCTCAGGTTTGTAATCGAACAGATCCTGTTGTGAAGGAGCTCCGTTCATAAACAAGAAGATGATGCGTTTGGCTTTTGGAGCAAAGTGCAGTCCCGAGGATTGAATTTTTTTTGCCAATGCATCGGGTGCGAGGATGCTCTGCAGCGCCAATGAGCCGACTCCGGCAGCTCCAGCGCGCAACAGTTGTCGCCGGGTAACGACATGCTTGAGAAATTCATTGGCTTCGTTCATGTTTTTGGATTCAAATAAAGCAATTGTTCATTAGATTATACATGAATTACCGAAACGGAAAATAAAATTCCCGTCGTCGTTTTTGAAGCGGTTAACTTGAGAGCAGCAATTTTTCTCACAGCTAACTAGGGATTTCAATCGATTCTCTACATGTCAATTTCAAAACCTTTGCGGTTTTCCCGACTGAGAAATGAGTTTGCTTGTTTATCGCCAATGATTTCGCGTTTCTTGGGATCCCATTTCAATTCACGTTCCAAGCGGATAGCAATATTTGAGAGGTGACAGATTTCAAGCATTCTGTTGTGAGTCCACACATCGGAGATGGGTTGTTTGCGAGATTTGATGGAGTCAATGAAGTTTGCCGAATGATTTTCGCTGACTTTACCACCATATACTTTTTCAATGGCCCCGTCTGGTAACGGATTAGTTTTGAGATCCTCAACTGGTTTACCGACAATTTTTCCACGATTAACAAAGAAACGACCCTTGGTACCCTCAAACAAAATTCCGTTGTCACCGTCGCTTGTAATTAGCAATTCGACATCGTTAGGCATCGCTGCGCGGACGTTGAAATTGGTAGCGATATTGTACATGTCGTCAACGAGTGGGTATCCATCTTTGTAATCCACAGGCAAAGTATAATTCAGTGGTGTTACTTTACTGGGACCCGTATCGTTTGCGTCGATAGCCCAGCAAGCGATATCAACGTGGTGGGCACCCCAGTCGGTAAGTTTACCGCCAGAGTATTCGTGCCAATTACGAAAGGCGTAGTGAGCGTTACTATAAAGCGGTACGCCGCCGCCGTATCCTTTTCTCATTTCCGGCAGTGCACGATACGCAACTTTTGGTGCGGGTCCGAGCCAAAAATCCCAATCGAGTTCTTCCGGCACGGGAACGGCAGGTATTTTTGGCGAAGGCGCAAAGCCACCAATTCCACAGGTGATTTTTCGAACTGTGCCAATACGACCTGCACGGACTATAGCAATCGCTTGTAAGAAGCGTTGTCCGGATTCGGTTCGTTGCATCGTTCCAACTTGGAAGACTCGGCCGGTTTCTTTGACGACCTTTTCGATCAGCTTACCTTCGTCGATGGTCAGGGTGAGTGGTTTTTCACAATAGACATCTTTCCCGGCGTACATAGCTTCGACGGCGACTTTGGTGTGCCAGTGGTCGGGTGTGGCGATCATCACGGCATCGATATCTTTGCGTTCAAGGATTTTGCGATAGTCTTTATAGGTATCGGGTCGTTTACCTTGGCGTTGTTGAATTCTTTCTGCATTGGTGCCTAGAACATTTGAGTCGACATCGGCGAGGGCCGCAAAGTCTGCGAACTTCAGTGTTTTTTGTGTGATACTCCAGCCTTGGTTACGCAGACCGATCGTTGCAAAGATGGGACGGTCGTTGGCGGATTGGGAAGCGAGTGCGGTGCTTGGAGAAGGCAGTAACAAGCCTGCGGCAGCTGTAGCGGTCGAGGTTTGTAAAAACCGACGTCGAGAAGTGGCTTGTAAAGTTGGCATGGGAACGAATTCCTTTGAAAGTAATTGCAGATGGGCTTAATGAATGCTTTATTGTGGCAGTGGAGTAGATAGATTTCAACCATGTATGACCACGGATAATTACACGCATAAGCATACATACCACAATCGTTGAGACTTGTAGTTTTTAGTTAATTTGTAATGCATCGCCAAGCACTCGCCTGTCATAACGCTGCCTAGAGTTTTGAGATGACGTTGTTGGCTATCAACAGCAAGCCTGCTTTTAGTCTACTACACAATTTACTCTTTAAACCAAGCTGCTCGAGCATTGGTCGTGATCTCTGCATCGAGTTGTTGCATGCGACTACGAAGACGGTTCACGATCTGCGGATGTTCCTCGGCTTGGTTGTTTTTCTCGCCAACGTCCTTACTAAGATCGAACAGTAGGATCTGTGGCTCGTTTGCCGCTTGCCCCCGCCGCTTTTTCACCAGTAACTTCCAATTCCCTTGGCGAATTCCTTCAATTTCGCCTCGCGACGTGTAGTAAACGAACTCTTCACGCGGTGACTTTTTCGCCTTCCCCATCCACAGGCGCGACATGTCCATGCCGTCGATTTTATTTTTCTTAGGCAGAGGTTTGCCGGTAATAGCAGCGATGGTTGGTAAAATGTCGATCGTTCCCATTAATTCATTGCAGACCATGCCCGCGGGAATTCCTGGGCCACGTATCAAACAAGGCACGCGTTGCCCTCCTTCAAAGGTGGTTCCTTTACCGTCGCGTAGCGGGCCAGCGGAACCGCCGTGATGCTTAAAGGATAGCCACGGACCATTGTCCGTTGTGTAGATAACGTATGTGTTATCGGACAGCTTCAATTCATCGAGGACATCGAGCAGTCGTCCCACTTCCTCGTCGATATGCTCAATGGTGTTTGTATAGGCGTTTTTCGGATCCGGATCGCGCACTTCATCGGGAACGTAAAGAGGAATGTGTGGCATTGAATGCGGCAAGTAGACAAAGAACGGTTTGTCGTGATGTGCTTTAACAAAATCGATAGCCTTCTGCGTGTAGCGTCGCGTGACGGTTCGCTGGTCAACGGGTAACTCGACGATCGCCTCGTCTTGAAACAAAGGTGTTTTCCACTTAGTTAGTGTTGACTCTGGATCCTTCCAGAGAATATCCATCCCGTCGGGACCTCCCTTTGGTTTTCCCTTATTGTCCGGATGGTTCATGTCGTTGGAGTAGGGAATCCCATAATAAGTGTCGAAGCCATTAGAGGTTGGTAGCACTTCTGGGTGATGTCCAAGGTGCCACTTTCCGAAGCAGGCAGTAGCATAGCCCTCTGATTTCAGGTGATCACCAAGTGTGTGTTCTTTTGGATTAAGTCCTCGAGTCGAGCTAGGGAACAGAACGTGCTGGTGCATACCCACACGTTTAGGATAACAGCCAGTCAACAACGCCGCCCGCGAGGGCGTGCAGACAGGCGAGGCTACCATGAAGCTGGTAAATTTTTGGCCCTCGGTAGATAGACGGTCGATGTTAGGCGTTTGAATCTTCTGTGACCCGAAACAACTCAAGTCACCATAGCCCTGATCATCGATGAAGATGAGGATGAAATTAGGTTTGGCGGCTTGGGCGATGTTGGTCGTGAATAGGATAAATGCGACGGCCGACAGTAGGATATAATTTATTTTATTTTTCATGGGTGGATAATTTTGTTGGGGGGGTAAGGGATTGCGGGCAATGTTTCTTCGTCAAGGAGCCGCGTTGAGAATTTCAATGGCGCGGTCAATGATCTCGTCGACTTTGGGCGATTCAATCGCGTGTTGTCCCAAACAGAGATCACGTTCTTCAGTTCAATGATAGAGTCTTGGTGGGACGCGCACAAGCAACTCGATTGTCTTGTAACTGAGTTTGTGGAGTAATCAAATGCTACGAACGAATTGCCCCTTGCCCCCATAATTTGTTGAGGAATTCGATGAATTGTGGTAGCGATCTCTAAAAATCAGTCGAGTTTCCCGATGAATGGATGATCTACGCAGGTTCTGTCATAATGACCACACAGTTCTTGAATTGCCGCGAATGAGCAACCTCGGTTTGAAACGCGTGACCAATGCCCTATCGATTCCCCCTGTGCTAAACCACAAGTAGAAGTTCGGGGTAGTCCAGATGATCCAAGTATCTCAAAGATTGACGGCTATGAAGGGCGTCGCCATCGGCAGATCATCTAATTTAGACGAGTAGCGCAATGAAGTCGTTCTGAAACTCTTACTGGCGAATAGCCAGTAGCCCATATTTGCCTTAAGATTGTGGTAAGACATTATTGATGAATTGTCAGTGTCAACCGTCGTGTGGTCCGGTAATTTAGAACCTTTTAGGCAGCACTTCAAACACCACGATAAACTATGATTACGCATTTGCTTTTCGACCATGATGGCGTCTTGGTTGACACTGAAAATTGGTATTTCGAAGCTACGAGCCAAGCACTCGCTCGACTTGGCGTGACCATGCAATTCGATGACTACAAACAGCATTTAATCGATGGACAGTCCAGTTGGGTGGAAGCTATAAGAAGAGGAATTTCGCAGACCGAGATTGATGTCGCTCGGACTTGGCGTGATGAACGTTATCAGCACTATCTAAGAACTGAAGATATCGATATCGCTGGAGTAGCCGACGTTCTGGAGGAGTTGAGCCAGACGTTTAAGATGGCTGTGATAACTACTGCGAAGCGAGCAGACTTCGAACTAATACACAGCAAGCGTACATTGTTAGACCGGATGACATTCGTACTTTGCCGGGAAGACTACGACAAAGCGAAACCCGATGCTGAGCCATATCAAACTGGACTAATTCGCTTTGAAATCGAACCGAATAGTGCGATAGTAATTGAGGACTCAAAACGTGGCCTTGTCGCTGCCGAAGCTGCTGGTATCCGAACAGTTAAGGTGTATAACGAGTTTGTAGCATATCAAGATGCATTCTCTGATTATGCAATACAATCATTGGAGGAGTTGCCTCATCTGCTGCTGAACATTAGTAGGTTGGAGTGAGTATAGTCAATAAAGTAATGGTGACGCCCTGCATCTAGTTTAAGTTGTGGCCTATTGGCCGCTCAGACATGCCACTGCAGGCTTCCCTGTCCGGGGTGTTTCAATCGAACCCCGAAGAAGACTCAAACACTTTTTGAGACCTCTTAGAAACGGCCCAAATATTGTAAACAGCTACACCGCCTAACGTAAAAAAGAAAAACGCCCGGAGACTGCTAAAACAATCTCGGGCGTTAACTATTGTCGCGCTTCTTTTCGTAGAAAGAAGTTGAGCTCCCCCGGCAAGACTCGAACTTGCGACAAGTCGGTTAACAGCCGACTGCTCTACCAACTGAGCTACAGGGGATAATTGAATTGTCCAGTCTATTTTATCAGTATATTTTTGGCAATGGGTGAATACATACATAGTTATTGATTAACGATATACATAAAATTTGATTGACTCTCATAACTCAATAAACGGCAATAGCAGCAGTGCCACTATATGTCGACGATTTCTTCGAGATGGTCTTGTTGAGCAATGCGCACGGCGTCTTGGCCACTGAATTGCCAGAATAGACCAGGATGAATCAAAAATTCACAGAAGGTGGATGTGATTAAACCGCCTAAGATCACCGTAGCCACCGGGTAAATAATTTCTCGGCCAGGTTCGTGACCACCCAATACCAAGGGGATCAAGCCGATTCCCGCTGTCAAGGCTGTCATCAACACGGGTGCAAGTCGCTCCAAACTGCCACGCAAAATCATCTCTTTGGTAAACGTTTCTCCTTCTTGCTTCACGAGATGCACATAATGCGTGACAAGTAGAATGCCGTTTCGAACCGAGATCCCACCGAGGGAAATAAAGCCTACGAGACTGGCCACCGTTAAATTTTGTTGTGTCAAAACCAGTGCAATCACGCCACCAATAAATGCCGTCGGCACTGCATTGAGAATCTGTAATACGATACGAACCGATGGAAAGAGGATCAACAAGACAATGAACATGCCCAGTACGGACACCCCTGCCAAGATGAATATTAATCTTGTCGCTCGTTGTTGACTTTCAAATTGTCCACCGTATTCTACAAAATATCCGGTTGGCATTATCACTTGCTTACTAACGCGTTGTTCAATTTCGGCGACTGTGCTGGCAAGATCACGTTCCTGTGTATTGCAACGAATCACAATTCGACGTCGAGAGTTTTCGCGGTTGATTGCATTGGGACCTGTGCCGGGCCCTACATCTGCTACGGCGCGTAGTTCTATCTGTCCGCGTTGATCCGGCAGATCGATTCGTAGTCGTTCGAGATTTGCGTAATCGGTACGGTATTGTTCTTCTAAGCGAATAAATAGATCGAACCGACGCTGGCCTTCGAGTACCTGCGAAACTACTTCACCTTGTAACGCAGTCTGTAATATTTGTGCAACATAGGCGCGGGTAACTCCATAATAAGCAAGGTCGTCGGATCTTAAGCGAATGTGTAGTTCTGCAGTTTTTTGGATCGACTCCACTACCGGCGGCGTGACGCCTGGCACTGTTTCGATAGTTGTTCGCACCTGCTCGCCAAGCTGTTTAAGCTTGTTGAGATCGTCACCATATATCTTGATCGCGATTTGGGCATAGACTCCAGATACCATATGGCTGATCAGATGTGCCAGTGGTTGCTCGACTTCAATATCGACACCCGGTACTTCCGCTCGCAAATCCTCGAGTAAATTGCCAATCATTTCTTTGCGTTGTTGGTCGGCGGTGGGATTCATGCTGAGGATGTATTCACCCATATGGACGGGATTTGTATGTTCATCCATTTCTGCGCGTCCCGTTCGACGGACAAAATTCAACACTTGTCCTTCAGGGTTGGTGGCTGATTTCTGCATGGCTTGGAATTTCGCGTCAATGATAGCTGAAGTGCGATTGGACGCATCGAGTGACGACCCAGGCGGCAGCGTGATATTCACTTGGATACTGCCTTCATCAAACTGGGGTAGAAAATCGCGTCCTAATTGTATGAATTGCCATCCCGCAAACGCCACGCCAATCCAAGTGATCAATAACAATGTTCGTGGTATAGCCATGCTCAAACGGATTAACTGTGCTGCAATTTTCTTTAGCACCCGCAGCAAGATGCCTTCTTTTTTATGATGAGCCGCCTGAGACTTCGGCAATAAATAGAGCGACAAAACCGGTGTTACCGTTAATGATACGAGCAGTGAAGCGAGGATTGAGACGATGTAGGCAACGCCCAGTGGTGTAAACAATCGCCCCTCGACACCGGACAGAGCGAACAATGGTAAAAATACGAGGACAACAACGGCCGTTCCAAAGACAATAGCGCTGCGAATTTCCTTGCTGGCCTCATAAACAACTTGGATTGCAGATTTAGGTTGCGTTGCTAAGTTATTTTCTCTTAACCGACGAAATATATTTTCGACATCGACAATTGCATCATCGACCAATTCTCCCATCGCAACGGCTAACCCGCCTAGCGTCATTACGTTAATAGATAACTCAGTGCCGGAAAGATAGCCAATGAGTCTAAATACTAATATGGTAATAACCAGAGATAATGGAATGGCTGTGAGTGTGATAAAGGTAGTGCGGAAATTGAACAAGAATAGAAACAGGATAATGATGACCAACAGAGCACCAACGGTTAATGCCTCACCGACATTGAAAATTCCGCGATCAATGAAGTTTTTAAGGCGAAAGAGTTCTGAGTTGATCACCATGTCTAACGGTAAAGATGCTTCAACTTCTGCGAACGCCGCTGCAACGTTGTCTGTTAATTCGCGTGTGTCCACATGGGGTTGCTTGACAATAGTAAACACTACTCCGGTACGACCGTTGATGCTACCGTCGCCTCGTTTAAATTGTGGGCCTTCGGTCACGCGTGCAACTTGACTTAACAATACCGTACGCCGTTCATGTACTTTAACGGGAACTTTTCGCAGATCATCTAAGACAATACCGGTAGAGGGTCCTAGTCGACCAATAATTCTGATGGGACGCTCGGTTTCGCCCGTAATTGCGAAACTTCCGCTGGTATTGACGTTGCTTTCATCAAGTGCTTGTTTAACGTCTTGCAGCGTCACCCCGTACTCGATTAAGGCACTGGGATCTACGAGTATTTGATACTGCTTACGATCTGCACCCATTTGGAAGATTTCGGCAACTCCATGTACAGTTTTAACCCGTGGGCGAATGACCCAATCCGATAGGGTACGTAATGCCATATTACGCTGCGTCGTTGTTTGAAACTGAACGATATGTCTTTTGCCACCGATATCGATTGTTGCTTGATTGGATCGGTTGTTGAAGTTGGTGGTGGGTTGCTTGAGATTTTCGGTACCGGCGGTCCATTGGAAGTTTTCAAAAGCGATAGACTTCCAGGTGTCCGGGTCATGGCGGTCTTTAACCTGCCAGACCTTCCATTCCACGTCGTTTGTTTGTTGCGCGATCACTTCCATGACGTAATCGGTTTTATCAATGACGGTGAGTTCACCACCACCGGGACCCAGTTGTCGATAGACCCCAGCAATGAGCACTTGGCCCATAATCGAAGAGGGGGGTGTCATCTGTGGGTTGACTCCCTCGGGCAGCACGTTCTTGAGAGTTGATAATCTTTCTTGAACGGTTTGTCGGGCCGCGCGAATATCAGTTTTCCAGCTGAATTCCACATAAATAATTGTCAACCCGGCAGTTGTTTGACTGCGTACATCTTGAACGCCTGTGGCTCCGAGCAGCGTTAGTTCGATGGGCTGAGTGACTAGTGATTCGACTTCCTCAGTGGCAAGTCCTTCGCATTCGGTAATGATAATTACTCGGGGGCGATCGAGGTCAGGAAAGACATCGATGGGCATTGAGGTTGCTAAGTAGGAGCCGTAGATCAACATTGCGATGCTGGTTATGACAACCAGCATACGGTAGCGAAGCGAAAAACGGATGATGGCATTGAGCACGTTTAAATTTTTCTCTGCGGTTAGTGGGCCATGTGAACGGACCCGTCGGCGTGAACATGGATATCGGCCTGTTCGCCACTAGCGGATTGGGCTTTTAGAACTCGGTTAAGTGATGCTGCAGAACCTTGAGCAATATAGGCTCCAGCTTGTACACTGCCGTCATTGGCTAATACGACAAACAAGCGATCTTCATGAATCACATGGACTGGTAGACGCTGAAAGAAATCGCCATTTTGTCGAAAGATGTATGCTTCAGGGCCTTCTCGCACGACTGCAGCAGCTGGCACAACAATCACATCGTGAAATTGCTCAACGGGTACTCGTACTCGCACGCGCTGTCCAGGCCGAAATCGCCATACCATGAAGGATTGACCAGCATGTTCGTAGGATCGTGATTGGTTGATTAGCGGCACGAAAAAATCAAATGTACGGCTCGAGGGGTCAATAGTGCTTGAGAGGTGGCGAATCTGATATGCTTGCCCCAGAGCCGGCCAATGATCGCTGTCGTCTTCAGCAAATTCTACTTCCAGTGACCAGTTGTGTTTCAGGGCGCGTTCCAAACTCGGAGCTTCTTGTTTGAACGCGTGCCCTTCAATGTACAGCGATCGATGATCAGAGATGACTGATAGTAACTGTCCTGCGTTGACTTGGTATCCTAAATTCACCTGTAATTCTTGAACTTCAAAACTTGGTTCTACTGTGGCAGTCGTTGGGACGGTGACTGTAATGGTCGAAATAAACTTGCCAGCAGCAACTTCTTGGATTTGATCGTCGCTGAGACCTCGTGTTTGCAGGTCTTGTTCATAGGACTCAATGAGTGCTTGTTGCCGTCGAATGTGTTGATCAAATTCAATAATACGAGCTGTAGCGATCGTACCGGATTGAGCAAGCTGATCCAGTCGCTGACGTTCTTCATTGAGCAGTATCGTTTCCCGAGTTGCCTGATACAGGTTTGATTGTGTGTCGTGCAGGTATTCGCTAAATAACTTCAGGGTGAAAAGTTTGTCACCGGATTTTACTGTGTCGCCTGCGTATGCGTGCACTTGCGTGACCACTCCCACTGCCGGTGAACTAATTCCACGGTCGGAAAATCCGGGGCGGTCGATAATTACCCCTGGCACTTCAATGGTTTCCCAGTAGTCCTGTGGTTCGGCTAATTTTGAAACTAACGAAAGGTTCTTACGTGCTTGAGGCGATAACTCTAGGATTGCAATGGCAGTTGTCGTGTTTTTGGAGCTTTGTTTATCATTTGTGGTATTGTCTGCTGGTACTGTTTGTCCATGAAACATCGCTTGGATTGAGTCGCGTTTGGCATAGGCGATAACGATTGCAGATGTGATTATCAAGCCGCTAAGTATATTACCAATTTTTATTCGTAGGTTATTCATTAGTGACCCTCCTCAAGTTGCACTTGTAAACTGTCACTCAGCAGGAGTCCATTGATTTGGGCGCGGGCGATCGAGAGTTTTAGGAGTGCTGCTAGATAGTCGAGGTTGGCTTGCGAGTAGGTGCGTTGTGCGGTCAATAACTCAAGGTGACTAAACTCACCACCTTCATATCCGAGCTTCGTAAGATCGAGACTTTCCTGAGCATCGACTAAAATACTTTCGCGGTAGGTTGTGATTTGTTGTTGACTGCTGGTGTAAGCTTGAAATACGGGTGCTAAGCGTTGTTGCAATTGTAGTCGCAGAGAAGCGACAAGCTTTTGCGCCGCAATCAACGCATGTTCCGCTTCTCGTACACGTGCTCGAGTCTTGTTTTTTATTGGAACTGGAACGGAAACCATCAGGTTTCCATTGGCCGCTCCAATAGAACTATCGTGTTGTAAGATTGCTTGGATATTAATATCCGGGACAGATTCGGCTTGAGCGCGTCGTACAATTGTTTTCGCTTTTTTAACGCTAGCTTGTCGAGCAGCAATTTCTGGGCTGCTTTCGAGTAGATGTTCAAGAGAGGATTCCCACACGATCTGGTCGACAGCTTTATCGAGGTTACCAACTAATGGTTGGTCGATGATTTCTGTAGACCCTACAACTGCAGCAAGCACTTGCCAAGCAGCAGCGTGCTCATTTTGGGCGAGCTGTAATAAGCTTTTACTCGTATTACTTTCGATTCTCGCTTGTAGCAGATCTCGCTTACTTGCTTCTTTACTTTCAAATAGTGCTTCGACCGTCGTGGTAGCTTTTAAATTGATGTGGGTGATATTGGTAAGTAGCTCTACTTTTTTTTGTGTACAGAGAACGTTGAAGTAGCCGATTGCCACATCTGTTTGAACTCGCTGTTGTTGGATCTGCAGTGCTTGGCGCAAACGGTTGATATCGTGTTCACTGATTTCTTGATCAAGTTGCCGCTTGTTGCCACGCAAGATTTCCTGTTCGACGACAATTCCGATTTGTTCAGTGTCTGCGCTACTACCGAGTTGTTGACCGGAGAAGCCGACGCGAGTGTTGGGTCGCATACCGATTTGAGCGGCGTGACTTTGGGCAGCGCGGATATGCGCTTTTGCTACTGCGATACTAGGATTATTTTGGAACGCGTATTTTTTTAGGGCAACCAGTGTTAGAGGTTCTTCGAAAAGCGATCGATCAGCGGAGAGAGTGTCTGATTGGACGGGCAATGCGGGTAAGTTGATCACCGATTTTTCTGAAGTTAACTGAGGCCAGCCTATTGAGTCTGATTTGGTGCTTACCCGTGGGCGCAGCGGCGTACATGCTGAGAGCAGCAGCGCAGCGGCGGTTAGTAAATATAAAGGAAGATGCCGATTCATCTCGGTTTTCCAGGGATAAATGTGCGCAGTCCCTGCGCGTTGGTATT
>Ga0315315_10002583_pt1 | contig 16582 bp, 19 predicted proteins | sample M140m3416metaG_FD_203699 | JGI IMG/M metagenome (GOLD analysis project Ga0315315, IMG submission 203699) | Ammonia-oxidizing marine archaeal communities from Monterey Bay, California, United States - M1 40m 3416 | ecosystem: Environmental > Aquatic > Marine > Intertidal zone | place: USA... | reverse complement strand
TGTAACAGAGAAGAAAAATATACACCCAACAGTAAAACCTATCAAGTTAATGAAATACTTATGTAGATTGATTACACCAAAAGGTGGCACAATATTAGATCCATTTATGGGTAGTGGTTCAACTGGAATGGCTGCAAAAGAAGAGAAATTTGATTTTGTAGGTATAGAAAAAGAGGAACAATATTTTAATATTGCAACTGCAAGAATAGAATCAGTAGAAACTAAATCAACATTAGAGGATTTTTATGATTAAAAAGATTAGTGTATTATGTTTACTACCATCATTTGTTTTCGCAACAAACCCTTGTGAATATGATAATCAAACTACATCTACAATTCAAGGAACAATAGAATCATTAGAAGTTAAAGATAAAACAGTAACAGAGTATTTTAGAGAAACAAAGAAATGTAAAGTAATAATTAAAGCAAAAGTACAAGGTAAATGGTATATCACTTCAGAAGATTATATATTCACACCAGATATGTCAGAAAACGAAGCTTGTCAAAATGCAGTTAATCGTGCAAAAGAAAGATTATTACAAGAGTTTGTTCCAGAAACATTAGAATCAACAAAAAATTTAAATTGTCAAGTTAGGGACTTGACAAAACAAAGAATTGAGTGTACAATAGAGACACTTAATGTTGTAATGCCAGGGTTGGGATTACAAGAAGTTAAACTTAAACAATGTAATAGGTGATATATGAATAAAAGAAAAGGCATTTTAACCAATGTTTTAATTTTATGTGGAGTTTTTGCTCTACTTATATTTACACAGTCTTGTGGTACTGTTTCTGGATTTGGCCAAGATATAAAAGATGTATCTGGTTGGGGAAAAGAGAAACTACAAAATTCTGATGAAGAGGAGGTGATTAATTATGAAGAAGAAGTTATTTAGCATCTTGCCTCTCATCGCACTAGGTTCTTGTGCAACAAAAGTAGATGTTGACCCTTTGGTTGAAACACCAGAGATTCAACAACAAATACAGAAAGTTGAAAGTACATCTAGTGTTATACCAAATTGGTTCAAAGAACTTCCAGAAGATGAAAAAATGATTTACTCATCTGGAACTGCAATCGCACCAGATTTACAATTATCTGTTGATATTGCAACTATGAACGCTAAAACAGTTCTTGCAGATAGAATAAATGGTAAACTTAATAGTATGACCAAACAATTTATTGCAAAAACTGGTACTACGGATTTAGATTCTCAAGTATTAAATGAATTAGAAAGAGTATCTAAAAATGTAATTGCATCAGTAGATGTTGCTGGTTATAAAATTAAAGATATGGAAGTATATCCTGCTGGAACTCAATATCGTTCATTTGTATTATTAGAATATTCTGATGAAGAAGCTATAAAAATACTTATGAATAGAATGAGAAAAGACAGAGCTGTATATGCAAAACTTCGTTCTAATAATGCATTTAAAGAATTAGAAAGAAGTGTTGACAAATCTTTAAACCAAGACGAAGTACAATCTTTATCTAATATAGAAAAAGAATTGGATGACTTGGGTGATAATAATAGACACATCAGAACAGTTCCCTCATATGGGCCTGATAAATGGATGACAGAGTAATGAGATTATTTATTGTCTTAATTTTTCTGTTTGCATCAACAACTGCATTTAGTCAACCTAAAAAGGGATTATTTGAAGGTGTTGGTGCATTTCTAGGTGTAGTGGGTGCAAAACAGTTAAATGTTTCTGACCCATATGCACTTGCGGCTAGTGGACTACTAGGATTATTCATTGGTGGTCAAGTCGGTCAACATATTGACCGAACTGAAGAAATACACGATATAGAAAGTAAAAGATGTAAAAAGTTTATTACTGGAACTAATCGTGTAGGAATGGCTTGCAGAGAGTTTGGACAATGGGTAGTCGTACATATGGAGTAAAAATATGTGGATTGCAATAGGTATTGTAGGGTATTTGCTATTACCTTATATAGTATAAGAAAAAGGGAACTTCGTGTTCCCTTTTTTTTTAGTTGATTCCCATTCCTATACTCATTAATATTGTGAATACTGACACTGTAATCGTAAATAAATTCATTTGAATCCCCTATGGCTTGGTCTATATCTTTATATAGTATTCTGTATAAAAAATATAAAGTATATTCACAAATAAAATATCAAAAAAATACAAAAAGGGGTTGACATTGTTCCAAAAACAAGTATAATATAGTTATGATAACAAATAACATAATAACAATTAAAAAAGGAGTATATTATGGTTGCAGCTGTTGAGACAATGGCATATGCTGGAGAAGTGCCTTGGCACGGATTAGGAACAAAAGTTCCACACGATTTATCAACTGACGAGATGTTAAAACAATCTGGTTTAGATTGGTATGTACAAAAACTACCTACTTATGTAGATAACCCATCTGGACAACAAAAGACTGGTTCATTTGCATTAGTTAGAAGTTCTGATAACAAAGTTCTTGCACCAAGTGTAGGACAAAACTGGAATCCAGTTCAAAACAAAGAAGCGTTTGATTTCTTTTCTGAGTATGTTGAAGCTGGTGATTTAGAGATGCATACTGCTGGTTCTTTAATGGACGGTAAAATGGTATGGGCTCTTGCAAAAGTTAAACAAAGTTTTGAATTATTCAAAGGTGATGAGGTAGAAAACTATATGTTGTTTTCAAATCCACATCAGTTTGGTAAGTCTATTGATATTAGAATGACACCTATTAGGGTTGTTTGTAATAACACTTTAACTTTATCTTTGAGTACCGATAGTGATTCTATGGTAAAAGTAAATCATAGAAGAGAGTTTAATCCAGCAATGGTTAAAGAACAACTTGGTATTGCAAAAGAAAAAATGGATAATTACAAGACTATGGCAGAGTTTCTTGGTAGTAAAAGATATACTACTGAAAGACTTGTTGAGTATCTTAACACAGTATATCCATCTAATATCAAAGATGATGATATTAAAAACCCATCTGTTCCGACAACAGTTAATGGTAGGAAAGCGTTTGAAGTTATTGAAACTCAGCCTGGTAATCAGTATGCAAAAGGTACTTGGTGGCAGGCGTTTAATGCAGTAACTTTTAATACTGACCACCAACAAGGTTCTACTACTGACGGAAGACTTACTTCTGCTTGGTATGGTAGGAACAGAAGAGTTAAGTTAAAAGCACTTGATACTGCATTAAAAATGGCAGAAGTTGCTTAGGGACTTGACAAATTATTGACTCTATGGTAGTGTAATAATATATAAATATAGATGAGAAGCCGTTCATAAGACTTCTCAATGACACAATATAGTATACCTACCCTAGAGTGTCATAAATAAATAGAGTTATGGGGTTCTCTATAAAAAACCCCAATTTTATGAGTTGCCTTTTTGGGACTCAATATTAATCTTGCTTAAAGAAGGAGATAGATATGAATACTTTAGCAACATTAGACCGTAATAGGTTAACACCGTATACAGTTGGTTTTGATAGTCTATTTGATAGACTTTTTGATACTGACTTTCATACAACAAGTGGTGGATTCCCACCATATAACATAGTCAAAAATGATGACTACAACTATCAAATTGAGATGGCCTTGGCTGGTTATTCCAAAAAAGACATTGATATTGAACTAAAAGAAGGAACTTTAAGTATCTCATCTAAAAAAATAGAAGGTGATACAAATGAGAATACTTTAATACACAGAGGTATTTCTCACAAAAGTTTCAAAAGAAGTTTTACTTTATCAGATGAGATGAAAGTAAAAGGTGCAAAAATGGAAAATGGAATGTTATACATTGCATTAGAAAGAATTGTGCCTGACCACAAAAAACCTCAAACGATTGAAGTAAAATAAATTTATCGGTGGGGTTGACAAAACCCCACCTTTAATATATAATGGTCTTATGAAAAAAATAGATAATGTTAACCACCCACCACATTACAATCAACAAAAAATTGAATGTATAGATGCAATAGAATGTGCAACTGGTGATGGTTTTGAAAGCTATCTTCAAGGTAATATATTAAAATACATTTGGAGATACAATTATAAAAATGGTACTGAGGACTTAAAGAAAGCCCAATGGTACTTAAATAAACTTATTGAAGTGAAGGAACTAAATAATGAAATTGTCAAATCAGACTAAAGAAATATTAAAAAACTATTCTCAAATCAATCAAAACATTTTAATCAAACAAGGTAATCAGTTAAAAACTGTATCTGCAATGAAAAACATTGTTGCATCTGCAACTGTTCCAGATGAGTTCTCACAAGAGATTCCTATCTACAATTTAAATGAATATCTTGCAGCTATGTCTTTATTTAAAGAACCAGTTTTATCTTTTAATGATAAGTATATGACTATCGCAGAAGAAGATAATAGTTCAAGTTGTAAGTATCATTATTCTGACCCATCTGTTATCGTTACAGTTGATAAAGAAATTAGTATGCCATCTGTTGATGCAGAGGTTGATATCACAGAAGTAAATCTAAAGAAAGTTATTACTGCAGCTGGTACATTAGGTGTATCTGATTTAGTATTAACTGGTCAAAAAGATAGTACAATACAACTAAAAGTAAAAGATAAAAAGAACAAAGCATCAAATGACTTTGCAATCACAATCGGTAATGGTGCAACTGCATCTTTTGAATTCTATTTTAAAGTAGAGAATTTAAAACTATTGCCTGGTGATTATAAAGTACAAGTTTCATCTAAAGGTATTTCTTATTTCCAACATAAAGATTTAGATGTATCATATTTTATTGCATTAGAACCAGAATCAACATACAATTCATAGGGGAGTTAAATGAATAACACCTTTTTATGGGTTGAGAAGTATAGACCTAAAACTATACAAGATTGTGTATTACCAGAAAATCTAAAGAAAACTTTTTCTGAGTTTGTTAAGAATGGTATTCCTAATCTATTACTAACTGGAGGGCCTGGTGTTGGTAAAACAACAGTTGCAAAGGCGATGTTAGAACAAATAGGTTATGATTATATTATGATTAACGGTTCTGAAGAATCTGGTATTGATGTACTTCGTAATAAAATGAAAAACTTTGCATCTACTATGTCGTTAGAGGGTAGTAGAAAGTTTATCATTATTGATGAGGCAGATTATCTAAATGCACAATCAACACAACCAGCACTTCGTGGTATGATAGAAGAGTTTCACAAGAACTGTGGATTTATTCTTACTTGTAATTTTAAGAATAGAATCATAGAACCTTTACATAGTCGTTGTAGTGTTGTTGAATTTAATATCCCCAAAACTGAAAAACCTAATCTTGCAAAACAATTTATGTCTAGTATTAATACTGTTCTCACAACAGAGAATGTAAAGTATGAAGAAAGAGTTGTTGCAGAATTAATTATGAAGTTCTTTCCAGATTGGAGAAGATGTCTTAATGAATTACAAAGATATGCTACATCTGGACAAATTGATAGTGGAATATTAGTAAACCTTTCTGAAAAGAATATGAGAGATTTAATCACATTCTTGAGAGAGAAAGATTTTACAAGTATGAGAAAGTGGGTTGTTAATAATTTAGATAACGACCCTGCTAGAATATTTAGAAAAATGTATGACAATCTTTATGAGTATTTTGAAGATGGTCGTTCAATCGCAACAGCAGTTTTATTGATTGCAGACTATCAATACAAAGCTGCATTTGTTGCCGACCAAGAAATTAATTTACTTGCTTGTCTAACACAGTTGATGGGTGAGTGTAAATTTAAATAGGAGTTATTATGGTTGATACAAATGAACAGGCAATTAATCTTGCAAAAGATATTAAGATGTCAATGGTTACTAAACCAGCATTAAATATGTTGGAAGTATTTTTACCAGAATATGTTACAGATGAATTTAATGAGTATATTGATGGTGTAAGAGGAAGTGCAAAAAGTTTTTCACACGAACTTGTAGGACAAATTAAAGCAAATAAAAAGTCTGCACAATTAGATATGAACTTTGAAGATAAGCCAGTAAAAGGTTTGAAAGCACTTCTTGAAGGTTTTACACTTTCATATCTACAATTTTTAGGTTGTGCAGATGCAAAAAGTGATTGTGTATCTATGTGGTCAGTACATAGTTATGAAGGTGATTATAATCCACTACACGATCACGGTGTTAATACACCTACTGGAATGTCTTGTATTTTATATTTAAAAGTACCACCACAGATAGAAAAATTATCTGGTAGTGCAAAAGAATACGAGACTGGTGGACTTAAACTAGATTTAAATAATGCATCTGGTACTACTGATGGTTTCACATTTTTTAGTTGGGGTATGAACTGCACTAGTGATATTAAACAATTAAAACCAGTTCAAGAAGCATTTGTAAAACCAGAAGTTGGTAAACTATTAATGTTTCCTAATTGGTTAAAACACTCTGTATCGCCATTTTATGGTGAGGGAGAAAGAAGAACCTTATCTGCAAACTTTGAGATAGAATTAAAAACTATGCCTTTACTTGCAGACCAAAAGATACTTGCACAGAGCCCACAATAATGGCATATGAATTAAAAGAGTATCTTAATTCTATAAACTTTAATAAGAATAATCTTATGGACGGTGAGGACGATATGTACGAAAAAAAGTATAGTCCTTTTATTGTAAATAAATGTCTTGCACCACATAATGATTGTATATTATTAGTGAATGAAATGAATCGTTATGGTTCAGTTTTAGACAAAGACAAGAAGTTGCAATATGACTTTTTACTAAATACTATAAGAACAAGAAAAAGATATGCCCCTTGGATAAAGGAAAGCAAATCTAGAAATCTTGAGTATGTAAAAGAATATTATGGATACAATAACTCTAAAGCTAAATCAATTCTTGACATACTTAACGATAAACAAATAGAGTTTATCAAAAGTAAACTGAATAAAGGTGGAATGAAAAAATGAACGAAACTTTATGGAACACAGATAAGATGTTAGAAGTTTCTTTGAAAGAACCAGATGATTTTTTAAAGGTTAGGGAAACACTTTCCAGAATCGGAGTATCATCTAGAAAAGAAAAGAAACTTTTTCAATCTTGTCACATACTACACAAACAAGGCAAATATTACATAGTTCACTTCAAAGAACTATTTGCACTTGATGGTAAAGAGCACAACATATCAGATAACGATATAGGAAGAAGAAATTCTATAGCTTGTCTTTTAAAAGATTGGGGACTAGTTAGTTTTGAGAACGAACCAGAAACCAAAGCTCCACTATCACAAATAAAAGTTATCTCTTTTAAAGAAAAAGGTGATTGGATTTTAGAACCAAAATATAATATAGGAAAAAAGAAAGAGGAAACTGATGAGCCAAAAAGCAATTAAACAAAAATTAAAATCTGCATTTTTACTTCACTCTGAAGGACATATTAAGAAACACCTTGCAAATGTTGAGGTGTTACTTGACAATCCAAGAGGCATTGGTGAACACGGTGATATCGTAAGTGAAATAGAAAAAGAACTGCACGAGGTCGCTAAATATGAAGATTTAATTGAGGCAATGAACAAATACTTTCCAGAGGAAAAAGATTTAATTGAGGGTTGACTATTTTTAAAAAGGTGATATAGTTATATTATGGATTTTTATACTAATGTAGTGCAATGGGGTAATTTTCTTTTAGTTCGTGGTGTTGATAAAAATCAAAGAGTAAGTTTTAGATTAAAATACAAACCAACTCTGTTTGTTCCAGTAATGAAACAAACGGATTGGAAAACTCTTGATGGTAAATCAGTAACACCATATCAATTTGATTGTATAAAAGATGCAAAGGACTTTCTTCTCAAATACGAAAGTCAGCCTCATCTTGTTTACGGACTAAACAGATTTGCATACACATATATTTCAGATACATTTCCACAGAAGGTAAACTGGAACATTGATAAACTATTAATTATGACGATTGATATTGAGGTTCAATGCGAGAATGGTTTTCCTAATCCAGAATCTGCAATAGAACCTTTACTTTCTATTACAGTTAAAGACCAACAATCTAAAAAAATTATAGTATGGGGTATTCAACCTTACGAGAATACAAGAGAAAATGTTACTTATATTCGTTGTCCTAACGAACACGATTTGATTATGGAGTTTATGTCTTTCTGGACAAAGAACTATCCAGATGTTATTACTGGTTGGAATACAGACTTCTTTGATATTCCTTATCTTGCAAATAGAATCAAACAAGTTTGTGGTGAAGATAAAATGCGAGAACTATCGCCTTGGAAAAATGTTAGTGCAAGAAAAATATATAGTATGGGTAGAAATCATTTGATGTATGACATTATGGGTGTATCTCAATATGATTATTTACAACTCTATCAAAAGTTTACTTACACCAGACAAGAATCATACAAGTTAGATTATATTGCAAGTGTAGAGCTTGGTGAAAAGAAAGATGAAAATCCATACGAAACATTTAGAGAGTGGTATGAAAAAGACTTTCAATCTTTCATTGATTATAATATTCAAGATGTGGAAATAGTTGACAAACTAGAAGACAAGATGGGTTTGATTGACCTTGCACTTACTATGGCCTATGAGGGTAAAGTAAATTATTCAGATGTGTTTGGTCAAGTTAAATATTGGGATATTTTAATCTATAACTTCTTGAGAAAAAGAAAGATTGTTATACCACAGAAAAAGTCTTATAACAAAAACGAACAATATGAAGGTGCATATGTAAAAGAACCGATTACTGGTTTACATAAGTGGGTTGTATCATTTGATTTGAATTCACTATATCCACATTTAATTATGCAGTATAATCTCTCACCAGAAACATTATTGAAAAGTAAACATCAAGACATTACAGTTGATGGTATGTTAAAAGGTATTAAACTAGACATACCAGACAGAACTACTATGACACCAAATGGTGCATTGTTTAGAACAGATAAAAAAGGTTTCTTACCAACTATGATGGAAGAGTTATACAATGAACGAGTGACTTACAAAAAGAAAATGTTATCTGCACAACAAGAATTTGAAAACACAAAAGACAACAAGTATAAAAAACTGATAAGTCGTTATAACAATATTCAGATGGCTCGTAAGATTTCTTTGAACTCTGCTTATGGTGCAATAGGTAATCAATATTTTCGTTATTACGATAAAGCGATTGCAGAGGGTATTACAAAGAGTGGTCAATTATCTATTCGTTGGATTGAAAAGAAACTTAACAAATATCTAAACAATGTTTTAAAAACAGATGATGATTATGTGATTGCATCTGATACTGATTCTGTTTATTTGACTATGGATAAACTTGTTACTGAAACAATTAAAAGTGATAATGCATTATCTAAAACAATAAACTTTCTAGACAAGGTTGCATCAGAATCTATTGAACCATACATTACAAAATCGTATGACGAACTTAAACAATACACAAATGCATATGCAAATAAGATGTTTATGAAACGAGAAGTGATTGCAGACAAAGGTATTTGGGTTGCAAAGAAAAGATATATTCTAAATGTTTGGGATAGTGAAGGTGTATCATACAAAGAAGCAAAGTTGAAGATGATGGGTATTGAAGCTGTCAAGTCATCAACGCCTGCAATGTGTAGACAAAAGATTAAAGATGCACTTGAACTTATAATGACAAGTGATGAAAAAGAATTAAACAAGTTTGTAATTAATTTTAGAGAAGAGTTTCTTAAAGTAAAACCAGAATTGATTTCGTTTCCTCGTTCAGTAAATGGTTTATCAAAATACTTTGATAGTGGAACAACATTTAAAAAGTCAACACCTATGCATATCAAAGGTGCATTGATATACAATCATAAGATAAAACAAAATAAACTTATAAACAAATACCCTTTGATACAAGAGGGTGATAAGATTAAGTTTGTTTATTTAAAACAACCTAATCCATTTACTTCAAATGTAATCACATACATTACTAAACTTCCTAAAGAATTTGATATACACAGTTTTGTTGATTATGATATACAGTTTGAAAAAGTTTTCATTGACCCCTTGACATTAATTTTAAATAGTATAAAATGGAATATAGATAGAACTTATGGAACACAAGGTAACTTAGAGGATTTCTTTGGGTAATTATTTTAGATATACATTAGACGATTTAGAAAAGTCTGCAAATAGAAAACTATTTAATTTTATCAGCTTCTTTGCTGGTGGAGGTGGTTCTTCTTGTGGATATAAATTATCTGGTGGTGAATGTTTATTTGTAAATGAGTTTCAACAAGTTGCAGTAAATGATTATCTTGCAAACTTTCCAAACACACAACATATCTGTGGTGATATTAAAAATGTTACTGGTCAAAAGATTATGGAAATGACTGGATTAAAGCCTGGTGAGTTAGATATATTAGATGGTTCACCACCTTGTCCACCATTTAGTATGTCTGGTACAAAACAAAAAGGTTGGAATCAAGAAAAAACTGCATATGGTATGAAACAAAAAAACATTGAAGATTTAACTTGGGAACAAATTAGAATTGTTGGTGATTTAAAACCTAGAGTTGTTGTTTGTGAAAATGTTAAAGGTTTAACAATGGATTATGCAAGAGATCATTTAAATAGAATGATTAAAGATTTTGAATCACACGGATATCATACAGTATGGAGAGTTTTAAAAGGACACGAACACGGAGTACCACAAAAGAGAGAAAGAGTTTTTATAGTATCAGTTAGAGAAGATGTATTAGATGATATAGGTTTACCTTTTATGTGTTTAGATAGTTCTATATTTCCAGACCCAAAAGAAGAAAGATATAATATTAAAGATGCAATATATGATATACAAAAGACAAATAAAAATATATCTGAAGCATTTGAATTAAAAGAGTCTATGAAGAAAAGTGCTAAATATAAGTGGTTAAAAAGATTACAAAAGAATCCAGACAAAGTTATGTCTGTTGGTGATGATGTTGTTGGGCCTTGGTATGATAAACTAATTGCACATAGAAAGAAATGGGGCAAAAGTATTCCAGATAAGAAACATAGTTTTTATCAATCAAGAAGAGTGCCTTGGAATCAACCAAGTCATACTCTATCAGAACAAGGATTAAGACAATCTCTTGCAGTTCATTTACACCCAGAAGAAGATAGAGTTTTTACTACTATTGAGGCTGCAAGAATAATGACATTACCAGAAGATTATAAACTTGTTGGTAAATTAGATGACAACCTTGCGAGGATAGGGTTGATGGTTGCACCACTACAAATGCATTACTTATCTAAAAACATTTATGATAATATCCTAAAACCATATAAGGAAACAAAATGAGAAAGATAGTATTAGAAAAAGATTATGGTAAGAAAGAAACATTTGAAAAATGGAATGGTAAATTCTTAGATGATTCATCTTATGATAAAGTTTACAAAGTTACACAAAAAGAAGATTTAGGAATAATGAAACCAGTAAGGTCATTAGATGGTTCTGATGTTCCCCTTGCATATGTTGTAAACAATGTATATCCTAATGATGATATTAGAGATGTTCTCACAACAATAGAAGATACATCTACAATGAGAGCAAATTGTTCTGGGCCTATTGATAAAGAAGAAATGAAGAAAAAAGGTTTGATAGAGGGTGAACATTATAAATTAAGAACACCAAACTCTTATTATGTAAAAACCAAATCTGGTAAATGGGGTATGATTGCATACAGTAATGAAATACATTCAGTAATGATAGGATATAAAAGAGGAAGATTTACTGGTGCAATAGATTCATCTGGTTGGTGTAAAGATAATAAAGAGAGATGGGAAAGACTTCAAGAGATATCTAAATGGAATGAAATTGCATTTAAGAAAGCAAACGAACAAGTATACAAATCTCAAAAGAGTTTTGCAGATAATAACATAAAACCAGAACATAGAGTTGGTGGTGGTATATTTACAACACTTTCTGCAAATAGATATTCTGCATATCAATCTACAAAGATGTCTGCACATATTGATAGTGGAGATACAGATGCTGGACTTACATCAATGTGTGTTTTTAGAGAGGGTGATTATGAGGGTGCATACTTAGTGTTTCCTAGATATGGAGTTGCTCTTGATGCACCAGATAACTCAGTAATCATTGCAGATAGTAATGAAGTACACGGAGTTACAGAGATAAGAGGTTCTGGACAAAGGTTTAGTTGTGTTGCATATTGTGATAGAAGACTTGCAACAGTAGGTGTTTATGGTAAACAAGAAAAACTTATTGGTAAGTATGCAGCCAAAGAAAGTGGAAACTTAAAAGAATTTATGTAATACTACACATTTTGCAGACCTTTTTTTTAATAAAGGTATTGACATATTATAATTTTGTGGTAATATATAATAGAGGGAAGAACTCGTAGGTCTGAGAACCAAAAAGTTCTTCTTAATATAAACGCAGACAGTGAGCTGCATTAATATAAAGGAGTCATTATGACTGTTATAAAACTGGATTTGCATACGCCAGAAACAAAGGTATGTATCAATGTTGCATCAAAAGATGTTACATCATTTTCTAAGGAAAACTTAGAAACCTTCAATTCAATGTTCAACCCAGATTCTTCACCGAAGATATATGGGTCACAATCATTTGTGAAATACCTTCACAATGATTTGATTGATATCAATGACATTGAAGATGAACACAACTCTGAAACAGTTAATTCTCAACGAGTTAGAGTTGGACTAAACCCACAATACGAAGCGATAAAGACAGATATTACTTTAGAAGGCTTTGACCTATCTGAAAAACCGATTATGGTATTTAAACTACCAAATGGTAAGTATGAGGTAGGTGAAGGTAGAACTAGACTTGCTGTTCTGAAGAGTCTTGGTATGACAAACATTATTGCAAATGTGTTTGATGTTGCAACTACATCAGATAGGATAAGGTTTGCTTTGATGATGAATACAATCAAGAAGCCATATGGTGCTGCTTCTGAACACGATATATTACAAGCGATTAGGTCGCTTATATCATTAGGTTCAATTAAGTCATTGAAACCAACTGCTGAGAATGTACTGATAATGAGAGAGGCTATTGAAGCAGAACTCTTTATCATAGCAGGAAAGAAGTTGAAACCTGCTCAGTGGAACTACATTGTTGAGGAAGGTATTACTGACCTTACTGGTGTCAAGATGGTATCATCTTTTCCGATGGGAAATGGCGTTGCCAAGTGGCTTGAAAAGAATGGATATACTAATAACCGAGAGGTTATGTATGTTCCAGTTGCAGAGTTCTTGGATAAGATTTACGGCAAAATGGTGACTCTTGATAAGAATTACCCTGGCATAAAGGAATTTAAACTCATTATGTACAAGGGAACTTTAAAGGCATCTGACCCAGAGAAAGATTGGGTAGATAATGTTTTAAAGTTTAAACAAACTTATGATAAGTTTGAATCAACTTTATCTGAGTTGAGATTTAGAGGTGCTGAAGTTGATACCTCTAGGTTCAAACTATATGGTGCAATTCCTCAAGTTGAAAGCTTGAAGAAGAAGTACCCAATGAACAAACTAGTATTATACTAGTCTTTCTTGACACAATAAAGGCAGTTGACTTGACATCAACTGCCTTTTGTGTTATAATCTAAAAATGTATAACAAAAGAATTGTCTGTGATATAGATGACACAATAAGTTTTTGTAGAGATAGAGATTGGGATAATGCAAAACCTAACCTACCTTTAATACAAAAACTTATCTCAATGTATAATGATGGTTGGGAAGTATTTCTTCATACTGCACGAGGAAGTTTGTCTGCAAAAACTCCAGAAGATGCAAGAAAGAAATATGAAAACATCATTACAAATTGGTGTAAAAAATATAATGTTCCCTATGATAAATTAATTTTTGGTAAACCATTAGGTACATATTATGTAGATGATAAATCTTTGACACCAGATGCATTTCTTTCTTTAGATATAGAACAATTAAAAGGTGGTTTATCTGGTGCAGATATTTTTAGAGAAGGAAATACTGTTCACAAAACAGCTGATAATAGTTTATTAGCTATGAAGTGGTTTGATATATCTAAAAGTTCTAATCTTAAAATACCAGAAATATATAAGATAGTTGGTCAAACTATATCTATGGAATATATTGACAACAATTCAAATGTTGATATTGAAATAGTTTTAAAACAATTAGAAAGTAATTCTAATTATCATCATCATTCTATACCAGATTTTTCTACTTATGTTGATAGAATACAATCAAAAGGATTAGATAGTAAGTATGGTGCAGAGTTGAGTAAGTATTCTTCTTTTTATAATATACACAAAAGTTTTTGTCACGGAGATGCAAGTATTGACAATATACTTTGTAGAGATAATATAATTTATTATATTGACCCAATTTATTTACCAGATGTTTATTCATCTTGGCTATTAGATATATCTAAACTATTGACAAGTCTAAAAAGATTTGATAGAATAGGTGAATACAAGAAAGTGCTAAATACTTATGATAATAAAAAAGAATTACTTACACTTGAGATGAGTCATTGGATAAGAATGTATCATTATCATAACTCAAAAAAGTATGTAATGAAACAGATTGAGAATTTATTTGAATCTATTACAAATTGAAAAAATTAGAAAAGAAGGTAAAAGAATAGGATTTACTTGTTCTACTTTTGATTTACTTCACGCTGGACATATAGCTATGCTTGCAGAGTCAAAATCAAAGTGTGATTATCTTATTGTTGGTTTATTATGTGACCCAACACACGACAGACCTAAAAAACAAAAACCAATACAATCTTTGTTTGAGAGGTGGGTGCAACTAGATGCAGTATCATATGTTGATATGATTATACCATTTCAAACTGAACAAGATATTGTTGATATGGTATTAACACTTAAACCAGATATTAGAATCGTTGGTGAAGAATATAAAGATAAAGACCATACTGGAAAGGGGCTATGTCCAATATATTATAATTCAAGAAAACATTCATTTTCTTCTACTGAACTCAAGGAGAGAATAAAAAATGACTAACTTTGCTTTTGGTAAAACTGGATTACAATTAAGGTTTAATTTTTCTGAAAAAAGTGAAAATTTTAAATCAGCTGACCATTGTAAGTTATTAATAAACCTTGCTTATAATAATCCTAAAGATAATTTTTACATAATAGGTCAAAACAATTTAAACAAAATAAATATAGAACTTAAAAAGAAACTTTTCCCTCACAATAATGTTTATAATACATTAGAAAATGCAAATAAAGATTTAGATAAGTTATATGAATCACCATTGATATGGTTAAATAAAAATCAAGTAAATTTAGATTATGCAATCATTGGTGGTGGCCCAACACTTAATGTAAATATTCCAAATAAAATTTATATCAAATCTGGAACATTAGGAAGACCTTTGGATTCTGCTAAAAGAGGAGTTGCACCTATAATACATACATTAAACGAAACAAACATAGATTGGGTTTCTTTAGCTGATGACCCTCGTTGTTTAAATACTTGTGTTGCAAAGGACTTATTTAATAAACCAAAGAAAATTTTATCTCAAATTAATACTGAAATATTATCTGAAAGTATCAAATCTTATGAAAATCAAGAACTAATAAAAACAAAAATAGATGTTTCATACTCAAATATTGAAATGGCTTGTAATTTAGATGAAAAGATATATTTTTTAGATGATTCTTGGAAAGAAAGAAAAACATCAGTTGGTATGGTTTTAAATGAAGCAGGAGTGGATGAAAGATTAAATACTAAAAAATTATCAAACGGACACAGACCAAGATATCCCATACTAAAGAAATGGTTATTAGATAACTTTGATAATACTTGTATATATGGTAAGTGGCACGAAGATATTATGAAAAGTAATATTGCATTTAAAGGATTTATTGATAGACCAACATTATATCCAGAAATGAAAAAATGGAAACATAGTTTTTGTGTTCCTATTGACAAAGGTTGGGCAACAGCAAAATATCTTGAGTATCTTAAATGTGGAATATCACCATTTATGCACCCAGAATATGATGACCAAAAAAATACAAACATTCAAAATTTTTATAGAGTACAAAGTGTTGAAGAAATAAAAGATAAAATTGATATGAATGACAATATACACATTGAAGAGATTAATAAAGGTATTAAGAATTGTCTTTCTGATGAATATGTTTCTGGTCAGAAAATAAATGATGACATATATGAATCATTGGGTCTGAAAAGAAATATAAAAAATAAACTAAGAGATTTGTGGACTTCTCAGGCTGTTGGAAGTTTAGATGGATTTATGGATTGACAAATATAAAAAAATATGGTACAATGTTGAAAAGGAGATTTGAATGCCTGATTTTTTAAAAGAAGTTATCAAAACAACTGGTAACGAATATGCATCTTTAGTTTCAGACGGAGTTGGAGCTGGTGATGTAGATGAATTTATTGATACTGGGTCATATGCTTTAAATGCATTATTATCTGGTTCAATAAATGGTGGACTTCCAGCAAATAAGATTACTGCAATTGCTGGTGAAAGTGCAACTGGTAAAACATTTTTTCTGATGGGTATGTGTAAAAACTTTCTAGACAAAAATCCAGAGAGTGGTGTTATATACTTTGAAAGTGAAAGTGCGATTACTAAACAAATGATTATTG
>Ga0315315_10002582_pt1 | contig 16585 bp, 15 predicted proteins | sample M140m3416metaG_FD_203699 | JGI IMG/M metagenome (GOLD analysis project Ga0315315, IMG submission 203699) | Ammonia-oxidizing marine archaeal communities from Monterey Bay, California, United States - M1 40m 3416 | ecosystem: Environmental > Aquatic > Marine > Intertidal zone | place: USA... | reverse complement strand
ATCGGCCTACCAGCAGATGATGCGGGATTTTGAATATCCTCATCTCCTGTTGGATCATCGCTAGTTGGAGTAATGGCAATATTTCTAATATGTTGCATTCCATGTCGAACGATACCAAAAGTTGCATATCCTCCATCATCTCTATTCTCTGGGTCTAAACCATGGGCCTCCGTCTCTGCGATATACCATTGTGAATCAGCAGAATCTAATTCTGCCCCTCTAGCCATTCCGATTGCGCCATCTACATGAGATAAGTTCTCATTATGCTCCAAAGCAATGTTAGTCCCAGTCCCACCACTGCCACATTCAGGGCTGGTGAATGGGTAAACTCCTAACTTTTTGCATGTTGGGTCTCCAGATTGAGTAACAAAGTCATCTATCACGCGATGGAAAAAAATACCGTCGTAAATTCCCGCTTCAACATTCTTTATCATATTTTTAGTTGTAATTGGCGCCCATTGTTCGAAAAGTTCGATTATTACAGTGCCATCTTCCCTTGAAGAGCCATGAGCCTTTACGTAAGAAACTTCAATCGAAACAATTGCGTTACCCTCATATGTTTCTTTCATAGGAGTATCTTCTTCTTCTGGGCCATCTGTCCAATCTTCAGGGTCTATACCAATTGTTCGCCATTCCGGTGCTTCCTCTTGCGCAATCGAGGAAGGGGCTAATGATAGCAAAAGAAAGTTGAGGACAACTAGAGTGACAAATCGACCTCGCATGTCGCGACGATAAGTTCCACATCAAAGAATTATATGCAAAAAAGCGTCATACTCATGATGGAGTAATTGTTGGTCCGTACATGCACGGGGAGGATTTTGTGACAGACGATGATATCCTAGTCGCAGAAATTGTCTCTCAAACCTCTTCAAGTAGAAGGGATTTGAACTTTTCAGCAATTTCCACAATTGCTATTTCGATCGTATTTTTATTGATGGCAATGGCCTTTGGAGAATCTATCATCAATAGTATAGGTGATGAAATGGAAGATAAGGAATGGTGGCAAACTCCACTCCACCTTCGTCATGAAATGGATTTGCCGACGAATAAAACGCGTGCACAATTACCTGTAGATGGCACACATCAAATACTACCAATGACCGAGCATTTCATTGAAGTCGAACTTCCTGCCAGTGAACAAGATGCTGGTGTACCTGGCCCAGCTCTTATGCATGTCGCACTTTGGTTACCTAAAGTTGAGCCAGGGACAAAAGTTCCCGTAATTATGACAATCCATCCATACTATGACTTTGGTGGAGAAGGAATCGTTGGAGATGATTCTGAACCAAATACTGTACCAGATGGTGGAGTTGGGAAATGGGTTCACGAAACATTTGTCCCTCATGGATACGCTTTGGCACAGGCGTCTACTTTTGGAACCGGTCAATCTACACATTGTCAAGATGTCAAAGGACTTGGTGAACAAACAGGAATTCAAGCTGTAGTCGATTGGTTGGGTGTACAAGAATGGTCGAATGGAAATGTTGGCTTAATGGGCAAATCATATGCAGGTACAACCAACTGGGAAGCCGCTCAACAGCCATCCGAGCATCTCAAAACTATTGTACCTATTTCTGGTTCTATCGGTGTCCAAGAAATGTTCTATCGCAATGGTTCTTCTGAAAGTAGAGCAATGTTGTATGATGCACTCTATCAAGGTGCGACTACCGATGCTGGGGCTGATGACTTGAGAATGTGTACCGATGATTTAATCGGCCCACTCAATCCTTTTTCAACTTGGGCTGGAGCAGAATTTGGTGGCGCTGAGTGGAATGACTATTGGGATGAAAGAAGACACCTACCTGATGTTTTAGCAAATTATCGAGGTAGTGTCTATCTTGTTTGGGGACTTCAGGATTGGAATGTTGATCCGTATCATGCTTTCCCAACCTATCAACTGATGAGAGATGCTGGAATTAATGCTCGGGCAATTGCTGGTCAATGGGCTCACAACTACCCCGACCAACCCGACAAACATGGCGAGTTAGAATCTGGCTATGGTAAAGAAGCATATCCAAACATGAGTCGATTAGACTGGGCAGTTGAATTATTTGAATGGTTCAATTACTACCTCAAAGATATCGGAGAAGAACCAGAACCAATGGTACAAATTCAAACCAATGATGGACGATGGCATGTTGAAGAAACATGGCCACCCGAAGACATGACATGGCTACTTCAAGATATTTCTAGTGAGTGGGATGGTGCCAGTGGCACCGTAAATGGACTGGGGTCTTCTGTGACAATAACTAGTGGAGTGTTTGAACAAGATACTCATGTTTCAGGCTTGCCCACTTTACACCTTGATGTAACAACTCAAGCATGTCAAGGTGGACAAATTTTCGCTACATTATATGATGAAACTGCTAACTTAAGACTTGGTCATGCGACTATGGACATAAGATACAGAGATGGAGGATATGATGCGAAACCTACCGCTCCAGTCAGCCAATATACCATGCTTATGGAATTCAATCCATTGGACGTGATAATTCCTGCTGGACACTCACTGAGAATTGAATTAACCGAAACTGGAGAGGATTATCTTCCAAGCCCTTGCGCTACAAACCCCTTAGGTGGGCTTACGATAAACGGTGGAGTTATCGGATTTCCAATTATTGACCGTTCGCCTTCTCATGAGGCTTGGTTCGAAGCAGCTCATTGGCCAAATCCTACAGAATTATCCATTTAGGCAGAATTATATGCTATAGATGCGAGGGTTTGCCATGCACACAGTAGGTAAAGTATTCATGGCAATAGGCCTAGTGATTCTAGTTTTTGGTGGGATTCTACTAGCAGTTGGAAGTAGTAATGTCGATGATGCTGGAGAAATTGATGTAGTTGAAAAGAGTGATTGGAATGGCCAATCAGGTAGTTATTATTTCGATGCAGAAGATGATATGATGGTATTTGTTAGAAGCAATGTTAGATGTGATAGTTTCCAAATTACTATTAAGGATTCGGATGAGAATGATGTATACTATAGCGACGGCTGCACAGAAGATGGTTCTAAGCCTATTGGATGGGAAGATGACCCCGAAGGATGGTACCACATGGGCACATTAAGCACATGGAGCAATATGGCAGGGACATATGAGATAGAAGCTTCAGATGAAGTTTATCTTTTACCAATGTGGGAAGTTATAGGTGAAGAAGTAGGAGAAGCTGTTGGTGGATTCTTACAGGCTGGTGCTGGTTCATTGCTGCTATGTTGTGGTGGAGTTTTTGTTGTCTTTGGTTTAATTTTAGGACTTACAATTGGCGAAGGTGGACAAAAAATTACAGTCATCCAACAAGGCGGAATGCCAATGGGTGGACAGATGATGCAGGGCGGTCAAATGGTCCAACAAACTACTATGCAACAACCGGTTTACCAACAGGTTGCCCAGACACCTGTTCAGCCTCAAACCACTATGCAACAACCTGCTGAGCAAACAGTATGGGATCAAAACTCACCAGAAAATCCATTCTGAATAATTAATAATTTCAAGAATCACTTGGTGATTCTTTGAGTAATTTATTGATGTCATTCTCTATTCCATCACTATCCCAATTACTTTCATCCCAGCGCACTCTTTGATAGCCATCTCTATCAACTATTACTATCCCATTTGTGTGCTCTATTGAATAGTAAACAGTATGACCTCGTCCGCTAATACTTGTACTGTTTTCTGATTCTGTAAGTAAGACTCCAATTTCAAATTCTGTCCATATATTTTCAATTTCTGAAAGGTTCTCATCATTAAGGAATTCAATAGTTAAATGAGGCCATGAGACATTGAAATAATCCATGTAATCTTTCATAGAACTAGAGGCATCCCTCCAAGGATCTACAGTAATCGAAAGAAAACTTATATTGAGGCCTATATGAGTTTCAAATTCTTGGTAAACCTGCTTCAATTCTGAAGTCATAGTAGGACAATGGTCTGGGCAATTTGTATAAAAGAAATTTATGATTAATATCTGTCCTGATAGAGTTTCGGAGTTGAAAAAATCACCCTCTGAATCAGTTAAATTAAACTCTGAGAATTGGAGACTTGAATTGATATCTTCACCTTCAAAGATATCTTTTTCAATTGAAGAAATACATCCACTACTAAGTAATACTATAGAAATAACAAATAGCGAAAATACTCGCTTCATATTTTCAACTCTTTTTCCTTTTTATGAGAGTTAGTCCTACGATTGCAAGCCAAATCCAAGTAACATCCCAGAATAATCCAATAAAGTCTGAGGATTCTGATTCTTCTGACAGTAATTCTGGCATATGAGAATAAATCGTCTGCGCTGCAAAGCCGCCAGGACCACCGCCGCCACCGCCACCACCACCGCCGCCGCCTTGGCCGCCACCAGCATTCGAATCGGTGTCAGCAATACCGTGGTAACATAATTGGAAATAAGGGAAACCAATCATCGGAACTGTATCTCCATTTGTATCAGTTACCGTTGTTGTAGAACCACTAAGTGGTGTTGAAACATAATAATAAGTTCCTTGAGGATATTCTGGAGTCGGGCCAAATCGGCCATTACATTCATCTAAATCTCCTAATCCTTCAACATAATTCCAATCATCTATTCCATTATATCCTTGATCTCCACCTTCATTGGTACGTTCTACTTGGTAAGATGACTTCATTCCCTTGACTACTCCATTATCATCCCAAGTATACATTCCATATATTGGATAACCATCAAATGACCATCCAATTACCGGTGAATGTTGAGTAGAATCGATTAGTGACCAGTCATAGTCTTTCATAGTTTGACCCGATTCTGGCTCCCAATATTGGCACATTGCATCCCAGTGGTAATGAACACCAGTAGGTCCGGAGTGAGCACCACAATATCCTAACTCAATGGGTTGTCTATCTTCATCGAAATAAAAGAAGTCTAAAGCAACAGCATCCCCACCAGGTCCTTCCTCAGGCCCAAAGATTGGAACACCATTCGCTGCAATTGCTACACTCCCTCTATCTGGCGCACATTCCCATCTTCCGTTAGATGCTGGACAATTAGCCGAATTATGACCGCCATTTGTATCATTAGTTGGGTTTAGAGTAATCGACCAAGTGTGAGATTGTTCATCACCCGGACCAAATGTTGACATCCAATCATGATTTGGAATACCATTTGAATTAACGTTCATTGTACTAGAAGATACTGAAACTGAAACAGCACATTGGAACCATGGTCCCGAGCCACCGCCTCCTCCTTCTTGTCCATCACCTCTGGTATTTGCATTGTAATTATTTCCATCCCCATTATCGTCTTTCACCCAAGGGCCGTTTCCATCCTGGCAGTACCATGAGTCTTCTGGAGCCCAATCTGGAAGAGTACATCCATCTGCACCGACTACATCTCCAACTGGAGTATTGGGACAATTATCCAGGGCGTCGTTAACTCCATCACCATCGGAATCTTTCTGAGAGTCAGAACACCCGACAGAATCTGCAATTTCTCCTACTGGAGTATTGGGGCAGGTATCTAATGCATCACTAACTCCATCACCATCGGAATCCTTCTGAGATAATGAGCATCCTGTGAAATCAACTGTTTCACCTTGAGGCGTATTTGGGCATTGGTCGTCACTATTCATTACACCATCCAAGTCATCATCAGTCTCTGAGTCTGAGCAACCTGTGTCATAAACTGGTTCTCCTGATGGGGTTGAATCACATTGATCTTCATCATCAAGAATACCATCTAAATCAGCGTCTCCAGCTGGTTCTGGTGGGACTGGCAGAATTACTTCAATCATTGAAGAAGAGACTGAGAATAACCCACATGTGGCAAATATAGTGCCATTAGCATTTACAGTATCAGTATCTAACTCAATCGTGTATGAACCAGTAGAATTATCCAAGATTCCTGTTACATCAAGAGTTGGACTTTGAAATTTAGGCCTGTATTCAATAGAACAAGTTTCAGGGAATCTGTGAATTGTCACTCCACTTAGCACTCCAATCGAAGAATTATCTGCTGGCTCATCCCACAAAAAGGTGATGACAATATCATTTTCTTGTGGCGCTAGAATCTTCATTTCTGTAGTGCTGACATTACTTTCTTGTCCGGATTCATCTATTGCGGAAGATCTAACAATCCATTCGCCAGGGTTTGTGACTGGGAATTCTATACTCCAAGACCCGTCTTGTGCCACTGAAACGTTCTTTGCCTCGGTGATTTTCACTAAGTTAAAATCTAAAACTTCGAAATTAATAATACAAGATGATGGGGATTCATCTATTAAAAATCCAGATAATGTAATATTTTGACTATCCCATATTTTGGAATAGTTATTTACGAGTAGTATAGGTTTTACGTCGACTACAGAATCCATATCAGATTGTTCATTAGAACCTGTATCATTATCTGAATTATCATCATCTTGGTCACTATTATCAATGACTAGAGTCAAAAATCCGCCTCCAATTAGGATAAACGCAAGTATACCGGCAAGTAATGTTGTCTTACCATCCATAAACTAAGATATTCAGCAAAAGCATATAGTATATGTGTTAATATGATTTAATTAATCATTCGCTTTCCATAATTAGGTTATTGGAGTCCCATGTTGTAATTAGTCCTAATAAAAATCCTAGAGGAGCAACCATCATTGATAGAATAAGTATTGGTGTTGAGAGATAAATAGGCCTATCCAAATCAACCATTCTTTTCCAAATATATCTGCCAGCCAATATATCAAATGCTAAGAAATGAAGCCAGCCGATAAGAATAACCTCGTCGTCTTGGAAGAATTCAATAACCAAATCAGGTGTAGGCATCTCGCTACCTAGAGTGATGAAAATATCCAATAGGTTTGGTATCACCAATATAGCATAGGGTATCAGTAAAGGAAGAATACAGATTCGAATGTCGTTCATAACCCTAGCAGTGATTTGATGCTTAGGCAAAAACCACATCAAACTCCAAAGTGGGATTATCCAGAGTGAGGAAAACCAAAACATGATCTCGACTAATTGCATTATTCTTCCTCCAACATTAATCTCTCAGCGTCTCTCTTCAAAAACGGCGTATAAAACGCTGGAAGTAGTATCAAACTCGAGAGAAGTGCTAAAGTAATCGCTACAACGAAAGCTTGGCCAAATAACCTCAAAGGTAGTAATGCTGATAGGTTTAACACTGCAAATCCACCTGCTGTTGTTAGCGCTGCACCACCCATTGCCCTACCTGTAGTTGCTGAAGCATTTTCTACCCATACCTTTTGTCCAGCAGAAGGATTGTGCTCAACTTCTTCTTCCAAACGAATAGTATAGTGTACTGCATAATCAACACCTAAACCTAAGGAAAGTGCGCCAATGGTGACTGTTTGTGGATTTATTTGATAGCCAGTATATCCCATTATTCCGTAGACCCAGCCAACGACCATCATCAATGGAATCCAAGATACAAGACCACGGGCAAAACCTTGCTGTATGTCTTTCTGTCTTACCGAATGAATAGAAACCAGCATAATCAGTATCACAATGGCAACTATCGCAGTAGATTGAATCGAGGATGCTGCTACATCTGAAGTGGTTTGAGCATTAATCAGACTTCTTCCACTCAATCTCAACTCTGCATCATTAGTAAACTGTGCTTCAGTTAGTTGTAATAATTCATTTATTCGATTATCTAAGTCGACTGTTGCTTGCCAATCCAAAGTGTTGGCTTGGAAAGAAATCAAGGTCTGTTGCCCATTAGAATGTAAAATAGCGCTTGTCAAATCGCGACCAGACTCGTTGTTTAACAGCCAATCTGAAAGTTCAGACCAACTATTAGAATTATTATTGTCTATCCCATTCATAAGTCTCTCTAGTTCCTCATCTTGTAATCTTGTTTCTTCCAGTACATTCCATAATCCACTTGGAATTCCATTTGAATCAGGGCTTTCAGTAATCGCAGCCATCGTTAAATTCCATGATTCTCGTCCATCAGGAGAAATAATATCCCCATCATACACGATATAAATTGGAGAACGACTACTTTGGAAATCATCTGAAAGTAAAAGGAAATCTGCAACTACCTCAATACTTGGGTCAAATTGGTCTCTTTGTTCAAAACCAACTTCAAGTTGTTGAAAGCCAAAGTACATTGGCATCAACAATATTACAGCAATCATACCAACCTTCCAAGGTTTTGTAGATAATTCGCCTAAACCTTTGGAAATCGGACCAACTTCAATTTTACTAGCCTTATCGATCGCTAATTTCTTTGGAGGAATAATTGTCATCAAAGCAGGTAAGGCAGAAATACTGAGCAAGTATATGAAAAATAATCCAATAGCAATTACTGTTCCAAATACTTGTAGGAACGATAGTGCTGAGAATCTAAAAGATAGGAACCCAACCATATCAGTGAAAATCGCTATCAATAAAGCAATTGATGTGAAAATTGTCCCTCTTCTAATAGCAACTTTCCTTGCCTCGAGACTGAAGTCTCGAATCGTCTTACGGGAAATATCATCTTTAGAATCTGCAACCTTAAGTTCTTCACGAATCCGCAAAACTACGTGTAAACCATAATCTACGCCTATTGCGAGTAGTAAAACTGGAATAGAGTTCATGGCTGCATTGAAAGTCATGTTAACGCCAAATTTTTGTAACCACCCAGATAAGCCATATGTAGCAGCAATTGCAAAAATTGTTAGAATCATAACATAAGCGGTTTCTCTGACACTTCGGAAATTAAACCATAATATGATTGCTAAAAGCATGAATGCTGAACCAGTCAGCATCCCTATCTCTTTACCAAGTGTTTCTGTGGAGCCAACTCCAAATTGCGAAAATGAGAATGTTCGTAATTCTGAATCTCCTGTCGCTTCTTTCAAGTCTTCAAGTAAAAGTTCAGACCAGCTATTGATATTCCCCTCAACTACTGCGAATTCATTGGCTTCTAAGCCATATACTTCGGGGTCAGAACTTACAGCCAAAGTGGTGATTACTGGCCCCGACATGTTCCATGGGTCTTCTCTTTCTCCAACTGGGATACTCGAAATCATAATCGCTCTGTAGTCTATTGATTGCTGGCCTTTGAGCGCGTATAAATCACCAATCATGGGAGTTAGTTTTTCATTCATAAGTTCCTTTTCGAAACTATTTTTTGGAGAATTAAATCCAAATAATGAATATGTCCTGTAGATTATTTCTTCGATAACAGTGGATAAATTATCACCATTGTCCAGGCGACTAAGCCAATCTTCTGTTTGGTTTGGTTGCCATGATAATAATCTCTGTGAACTTACTGGCTCTAACTTTGGAATCAGTTTAGCGGACTGTGATAGATTATCTAACGAGGAATTAAAACTACTCTCGCTAGAATTATGTAATAAATCAATTGTATTTTGAACCTCAGATATCCAGAATTGAGCATTTACTGGATCTTGAATAGTTTGCCATTGAATTGCAGAACTAGCCATTCCAAAATTAGCTTGTGAGCCAAAAATAGGGTATTGATACTCAAGAAACCTCGAATCATTCAGTAACATCGATTCAGTCAATGCAAGTTGAGTCCATGTTTTATCGAGCAGCAAATCCCCCTGCTCAACCTCATCAATCACTCTAACAAAATCAACAGATGCTTGATATTCATCTTCAATCTCATTAAGTAAATCTACTGTTTCATTATCAGGGAAAAATCCATCTTCACTATTATCGAAGACCAACTGACTAGCACCTGACGATAATGCAATAATTACTACAAAAATTATCGCCAAGGTGGACTTGGGTTTGTCAACACTTCTACCTGTCAACGAAAAAAAAGGATTTCTCATAGGTCATTGTCACAATTTAGTGTTTATAGTAATGTGCTATAATCCATGAGTAAAGCGAAGGATTTTATTAATTCCATCTTTTACGAAGCGTGAAAAATACAACACTATAAGCCACTCTTAACAGCCAAATTCATGGCAGAGATTTTTGAATATGGTGACAAAGATCAAGATAAGTTGACCTACCTCATAGTAGGTTTAGTGACCATAGCAAGTATCATGTTTGTCAATTACTTTGAGGTACTAAATACTTTAGATTCGACAGTTATATCATTGAAATCTTCCATTCTACCTAGCATAATATTGACTTTTTTCCGAACCGGGGCAACCATTCTTGCATTTTATACAATCTTTATTTTGATGATAATGAACAAAGATGGAGGATTCATGAATCCGTTATTTAGGAAAGAAAGAGAATCTATGCCTCATAAAACCATGGGAGTTGAAAGAATGGTTCCTTTCAGTAGTTGGAATCTAATCGTTTGTGGACTGTGCTTTCTCTCAATGGCCATATTAGGATGGTATGAATATTTTGATACTGAGGCACCTCAATTTCTAAATTTACTTTCTGGAATGTTGCTACCTATGGCCCTTGGTATGGCTATGTTAACTTCAACCGTAGTAACGTATGTCATAGTTCCAGAAGAAACTCGCTCTGACAGAAATTATGACCATTTATTCGAAACACATGAGATGGTAATGCATAATTGGGCAATAATTCTATTAGCATTAGATATCTTCATTTCTAGACCTAACCTAAGTTGGGAATTAGGGATTTTTGGATTGATTATTGGAGTTATATACTCCATATTTGCCTACTTATATGCTATATTTGGAGGTGGATATTATGTATATTCGTTTATCGATCCAAGAATTAAATTCGCTCCAATCATTATGACTATCCTCGCTTTAGCAATTTCACTATTCTATATCTTTATCTGGATGATAACACTATTGATTGAATATAATCAGTTGATTGGAGGAATTGTACTAATGATTTCAGTTTATGCTGTAATTCTTTTCAAGCAACCTGAAAGAATTCATTCGTCATGAGGGAGCCATTCTTCTTCGCCTACAAGACGGTACCACCAGTAGCCATCTTCATCTTCGAACCATTCTGTTCCGTCTTCATCGATAGAGTAGCCATCAGGTAAATCATCTTCAGCATTCGGGTCTTCCATTCCAGTTTCTTGAGAAATTGACTTTTTCAACTGTTGAACTTCTTCATCAGCATCAGCAAAAACTCGGTTTACCGTACCAATATTTGCAGAATGATCGCCATCTCTAACGGCTTTATCTGATTCTTCAAGGAAATCTTGTGTCATCTTGTCGCGGAATTCTTGGAATTCATCTCTACCATAACTACCCGTAAATTCGTTACCTTTGGATTTCATCAATTGGTCAAGGTTCTTTCTTTTACCAAGGTTTAATTTTGGCGCTTCAGGACTGTCACCCATATAGAAAGAGTCTTCATCGCTAGAAACTTTCCCAAACACCCTATTCTGAGGATCAATATCTTCGATCGCTTCAATAATCAAATCATGTTCTTCCTCATCTATTTTTTCCTCTTCATAATTCTGCCCTGTAATCTTCACAAGTTTGACAAGATTCTTACCAAGAGTTCGGTCGTCATCACTGGCTTCAACCAGTTTGTCAACCTGTTTTATTAGGCGCTCATATGGGCTACCGGTGATGGCTCCGAAGAGCCTTCCCAAGCGTCCTTTCTTCTTCGCCATGAAAAGCGGTTCACATCAAATATTATGAATTTAATCATCAATATTACATACTTTTCATCAACAAGATGCCTCTAGCAGGTTTGATTGAGATGGTGGAGAAGTGGTTGGAGGAACTAATGACCTCATACAATCATGATTCGATGAAGTCGAAAAACTCCTACACTGCTCAAATCCACCTCAAAGGAGATTTATTTGAGAACTTAATTTGGTGGGCACTTCAGTCATTACCAGATGAAATCCTTGTTGGCATGGATATTGATGCAAATTCTCCCCATCTACAAGAAGTGGAGAATTTTTTTCGTAGTGAACAACATGTGGAGGGACTATTTCAGAGTCAAGGTTTCGTGATAAACGAAGCACATATAGTAAATAGAGGTAATTCTTTTTCAGTTCATCACTTACCTGAAGATTGGACTGATGATATGTTTTCCTCAAATAGGGGTTCTAGAGCTGGAAGATTTACTCACTGGCTACATACACATCCAAATGCTCCTGCGATCCCTAGTGAAGCAGACGCTGATGCTGCTCAAGAAACACCTGGAGTTGATATGATTCTAGGATTGAGATTCTCCCCTGAAGGACCTATGCCTTGGTTCAATGATGTCGAAGGCACCCGGAGAAGACTTGGCGAAGAAGCAAAGCCATTGAAATCAAAGAAAACGAAGCGCAGAATTTTTCGCTCAAATCAAAATCTATCTGTCATAGGTGTGGCGCCAAGTGGGCATAAAATACATGAAATTCAATTGATTGCATTTCATAAATCGGGATTAGGGGTAAACGTGATACTAGTCAACGAAAAAGGCATCCCATATGGTTGGGAGAAATTACAAAAATCAGTCGACTAATAAATCATAAATCGCATTCAGTCTGTCAGGATTAACACCTATATCTCCTCTACCCAGTCTAGATTGAGAATGCATTTCTATAACGCAACTATCGGTGGTATCTGTGATTGAAATTACTATATCATCAGGGAATTTCCAGAAAGATGTTTTCTCTACAAAGTGAACATAATAAGAATATTCTGATGTAGACTCCACCAATATTTCTCCGTCATTATCCTCAATATAATCGAGTAATTTATCCCATACTACAGTGGAGTTGGATTCGAGTAACGTAGCCATTGATGATTCCATACGATATGTTTCACCTCCCCCAAGGTGCGCACAATTCCCACTATCATCTTCACAACTAGGCATTGTTTCGATTTTCTGATCTGGAGCCAAAATAGCAATTCCAATTTGCGTAAAGAACCATGGCGAAATCAATAATCCCACTACTGCTAGTAATTTTATCGGATTTGATGCTTCGCTTAGAGGCGTTCGCATAATAACAACTAAAAGTTCTAAGTTAAAAAATAGAGTTTTTCTATTCAATCTAATTTAGTCCATTTAGAATCTTCTAATTCATAGATGATTGGAACTCCAGTAGGTACTTCTAACGATAGGACCTGCTCTCTTGACAGACCTTCTAAATTCATAATAATACTTCTGAGAGAATTACCGTGAGCAGCGATAAAAATATTCTTTCCAGACTCCATTTTTGGGATTATCGAGGATTTAAGATAAGGCAACGTTCTCTCTGCAGTTAGTTCTAGAGACTCTCCGTTAGGGGGAGGGACATCATATGAGCGACGCCAAATATGAACTTGTTCGTCACCATACTTTTCTCTAGTTGCGTCTTTGTTCAACCCTTGGAGGTCACCATACATTCTCTCATTGAGTTGCCAAGAAACATATACTGGCAAGATGTTTTCTTGTCCGGCATCACCCTTGATTTGTGACCATTCAACCATTTTGGCTTCATTTTCAGATACGTTTTCAACGCCATTTTCTGGAACTGTGTATTGAAAGACCGGAGTTTTGCCTCCTTCATGCTGTGATAATGCCAGCATTGCAGTCATTTGCGCCCGTATTAAAGTGGAAACGTGTACCTCATCAATAGGTAGTTTTGAAATTTCTTTACCACCAGTAATTGCTTCTTGTATTCCTTTATCGGTCAATGGAACATCTACCCAACCTGTGAAAAGTTTAGCAGCATTCCACATAGATTGACCGTGGCGCATCAAAATGAGTAGTGACAAAGAGTTCCCCTAATACGATGCAAATGTCGAATGAACATCAATATAATGGATAAATCATAGAATTTTTGGTAGTATCCAAAGAATGAAAATTGGTATTATCCCCATTGCTAAATCTCTAGAAAATAGTAATAGAAGTGTCTTTGAATTTATATTTGCTAATTTATCGAATTCCTCTTGCATCTTCTTATCAACTAAATCAGATGCTCTTTCCGCTCCACTTCTAGCAACTTCTATAGCAGCCCCATAAGCTAGACTCGATAATAACCCGGCAGGAGTTAGGCGTCGGGCCAGTAACACTCTTGCACCCCATAACTTCAAACTAGACTTTGCAACTCTACTTCCTGTTTGCTTGACTAAGGTATTGTTATCTTTGGGTTCTTCATCATCTTTCTTACGTCCAAACTTCCTCAACCACCCTCGAACAGAAAGACCGGTTTCGGCGACTTTCCGTAACTTGTTTACATCATGCCTTTCCACTGCTTTTAGCATCCTTCTTACTCTTGCAATTCTCAACATATCCATTGCTATCCAAATGAATAAACATAGAAGTAAGACTGAACCTGCTAAATTAGAGACATCAGACCATTCTTGCCAGCCGATTGGATCACTCCAAAGACGAAGCATTAGTACGAGTAAGGGAGGAATCATAAATGCTAAAATTTCATTCAAAGCAAGTAAACCAAAACCACGTACTGGTAAACTTCTGAGTTGCTTCAAAGCCCATCCAGTATGTGGTGCAAGTTTTGTAATCGCTTTTCTAAATGGTACGATTAAAAATAGAATCCTCAATATCAATGGAAGCCAGATGATTACTAAAACGTAAGAATCCCAAGGCCCAGAAGGGGGGATTTCTGGCATTGCTATTGCCTTGGTAGCCATGGCTTTCATACTCTGCTGATAGTTTAAGACTTCAAACCTACTGCAGTAATGTTCCGAATTAATCATGAAGTAGATAGTCTTGGGAGATACATGGTCTTCACTCATGACATGTCAGACTGGCTTAGTTTCAATATCGATAGAGATTGGTTAGACAAGAATATTTCTTGGAGAGACTTCGAAACCGGAGTAAAACTTGGAAAACTAAAGCGAGAAGAAAAAGTTTCTCTTGTTTTGTATGAGGCGAATTCTGAGGTTACTGTAGACGCTTTCATGCCACATATGCACCCTGGTGGAGAGGCTTATCTCGTTCTTGAAGGAGAAGTTTGGGATGAAGATGGCACATATCCTACTGGCTCGATAGTATGGATGAATAGAGAAACAACACATACACCTAAAACTAGAGGAAAAACTCTGATTCTAGTTCTGTGGCCAGAAGGCGTAAAGTCTGCATGAAACTAATTTCACTCTAAATTATTAGATTCAACCCAAGTAAATAGATTCCTAAGAACTGGACCTAATGACTTTCCTTTCTTGGATAATGAATATTCAACTCTAGCGGGAACCTCGGCAAATACTTCTCTTATGACAAGCCCTAAGTCAACGAAGTCCTCTAACCGACGACTCAAAGTGGTCGCAGTAATGGAGAGCTCTCTCTTTAGTATATTGAAACGCAATGGCTTATTCTGGCTGGCCATAAAATGAAGCATTTGCAAAACATATGACCTCCCCAGTAAGTCGATGAAATTTCTACTTGCAGATTTTAGGCATACTGGTTTATCTTCAAGCCCTGGTTGCATAAAACTACCAAGTACGCGAAGTATATCAATCAAGAAGTATCAACCACAATACTATGGTTGCTGGGTAGAAACTTTCATTCATTAATACCCAAGCATGATGCGATAGACAGGGAGAAATGAAAAACATGAGTAAATGTGGATGCGGAAGATCGCCAACTGGAATGTGTAAAGGATGGCATGGACTTAGCAAAGAAGAATTTGAAGCTAAATTAAAAGAACATCAAGATAGTACCAAGGAGGAATGAATTTGGCCAAGAATTGGAACACAATTCTTAGGTGGGTTCATCTAACATTTGGAATGATGATATCAATATATTTTGCTAGAATCACCTTCACTGGTAATGTCGATGCTTGGGATGCGGACCCATGGGTTACAATGCTTGTCGGACAGGCAATAATGGCCATTGTATTCTGGACAGGGGTCATAAAATGGCAACTACCAAGAATCAAAAAGTGGAATCGCAACAGAAAGAAAAAAGCTGCAGTAAATAATTGATTAAGAAACACTTAGAAAAATTTCTTTGGTATGAAAAGATACGATTCTTTTTGAGGAGGAATTGCTACCTTGGCTCATGGACGAAGAGGACCTATCAGTTATTGATAGTAAATTCAAGTCTAAGATGATATCAGTTGGAGTTGTAATTTCAGGATTCATCGCTTCAATAATTCAGCCAGTAATACTGTTCTTGTCTGGAAAGGATATCAATGATGCAATCTGGCCACATGCATACAGAGCTCTACAAGCAACTATGTGGCTTAGAGATAATTTGACACTAATGTTTTTCTTTGTATTATTGATGTTCTTTGCTTCGCTTGTATCTGTAAATAACAAATTCAAAGGAAAGAATATCCACCAAATTCATCGTGGAATTCTTCTATTTATTATCGGTTTAATTAGTGGATTTATTGTTCTTTACTTCTTGCTTGATATATTTTATTTGAGAGGTGCTTTTCTATTACTGCCTACATTGTATGGAGTTGTTTTGCTCTCTTGTATACTTACAGTGAATGGTTTGCCGACTCTACCCCTTCGTGATCCAAAAAAATCTGCTATAGGGAGTATAGCCCATTTAATCGGGGTTTTCTTCGCTGCATGGCTAGTTATGCCGGGAATCCCTGCAATGGCTGGATTCGCTCCTTCACCACCGGAAGTTCCGAAAATTGGATATGGGGCGGAGCCTGGTCCGTTTGAGACTATAATGACTATTCATGCATACGAGATGCCCAGTGATGTTGAGAATATCATTATGGAAAGAGAACAAGACATTGAGTTCTCAGTCTATTTGACACTACCAGAATTATCATCTGATATTCCTTTGGATTC
>Ga0315315_10002578_pt1 | contig 16607 bp, 17 predicted proteins | sample M140m3416metaG_FD_203699 | JGI IMG/M metagenome (GOLD analysis project Ga0315315, IMG submission 203699) | Ammonia-oxidizing marine archaeal communities from Monterey Bay, California, United States - M1 40m 3416 | ecosystem: Environmental > Aquatic > Marine > Intertidal zone | place: USA... | reverse complement strand
ATTTCACTATAAAATCAAATAAATAGTGATTAATCGATTATTGCAGTTATATATGGGTATACTAAGAAAATATGAATAATTTTAAGCTTAAATCTCCTCTAAAATTAACTGTAATTTTGATTTTTTTATCTCTTACAGCTTGCGGAGGATGGGCAGGGTACGAAAAAGTGGATCAACGGGATCGCCCTGACGGATCAAAAGCAAAAGCAAGAAAAAATATTGAAGAAGGAAGAGGTGTTGGGATTGGTACTTTAGGTGGAAGATTGGGAGGAAAAACATCTTATGAATTTAGTACCTCTAACCCTATGTGGAGAGCCTCGCTAGAAACTTTAGACTTTCTTCCATTAACCACTGTGGACTACTCCGGTGGTATTATCATTACAGATTGGTACTCGGAAAGTAACTCTTCGGAAGAAGCAATAAAGATTTCACTTAGATTTTTAGCTAACGAGGTAAGAAGTGAAAGTTTAAAAGTAATTGTTCATCAAAAAACTTGTTCTACAAATTTAAACTGTAAAGTAACTTTACTTTCAAACACAAAAATTAGAGAAGAATTACATAGTACAATACTAAGAAAAGCAGCTGTGCTAGAAAAAGAGTCTAAAAAGAAAAAGAAATAATTTCCTGATGGAGCGCGTTAACTTTCAAGCAATTGAAAAAAAGTGGCAAATAAAATTTCACTCTTCGAAACTTCACAATAAAGAAGGAAAAAAATTTTATTGTCTGGAGATGTTTCCATATCCCTCAGGAAAAATTCATATGGGACATGTAAGAAATTATACTATTGGTGATGTTATTGCTAGGTACAAATACCTTAATGGTTTTAATGTTTTACATCCGATGGGTTGGGACTCTTTTGGTTTGCCAGCAGAAAATGCAGCTAGACAGAATAATTTGAATCCCGAAGTTTGGACAAAACAAAATATTGAGACCATGAAACAACAACTTAAAATGTTAGGTTTGTCGATAGATTGGAATCTAGAAATATCTACTTGCGATAAAGATTATTATAAACACCAACAAGAGTTGTTCATTGATTTTTATAATCAAGGACTAGTCTCAAAAAAAGAAACTTACGTCAATTGGGATCCCATTGAAAAAACAGTTCTTGCAAATGAACAGGTAATTAATGGTAAAGGATGGAGATCAAATGCTGTTGTAGAAAGAAAGAAACTATCTCAATGGTTTTTCAATATTACAAAGTTTTCTGATCAACTTTTAAAAGATTTAGAGGATCTAAAGGGTTGGCCAGATAAAGTAAAACTTATGCAAAAAAATTGGATTGGAAAATCAATAGGTTGTGAATTAGACTTTAAGGTTAAAGAAACAAGTAAGAATATAAGAATATTTACTACTAGACCTGATACAATTTTTGGGGCAAGCTTCATTGCTATATCAGCTGACCATGAAATTTGTAAAAATTTTAAAATTAAAGATGATTTTAAGCAATTTCAAAAAGAGTGCTCTAAAATTGGAACTACAGAAGAAGCGCTGGCAAATGCTGAAAAGATTGGCTACGATACTAAATTATTTGCTGAGCACCCATTTATTAAAAATAAAAAATTACCAATATACGTGGCTAATTTTGTATTAATGGACTACGGGAACGGAGCAATTTTTGGATGTCCGGCCCACGATCAAAGGGATTTTGATTTCGCAAAAAAATATAAATTGCCAATAATAAAAGTAGTATCTGATAATAATTCAGAACCTGGAGAAAAAATGAAAGAAGCTTTTACCGGTAGCGGTAAAATTATAAACTCTGATTTTTTAAATGATCTTGACATTAATGAAGCTAAAAAAACTATAATTGAAAAAATAGAAAAGAAAAAAATTGGAATAAAAAAAACTCTTTTCAGGTTAAAAGATTGGGGAATATCTAGACAAAGATATTGGGGATGTCCAATTCCAATGATTTACTTAGAGGATGGATCTGTTGTACCAGTAGATAAAAGTGAACTACCAATTACTTTACCAGAGAAGATTGATCTAAATTCATCAGGAAATCCTCTTGACAACCATCCTAGTTGGAAAAAAACATTTTATAAAAAAACCGGAAAACCTGCAATTAGAGAAACTGACACGTTAGATACTTTTGTAGACTCTTCTTGGTACTTTTTAAGATTTTGTTCACCTAAAGATAATAAAAATCCATTTAATGATAAACAAGCAAATTATTGGATGCCAGTTGACCAATATATTGGTGGAATAGAGCATGCAATACTTCACTTATTATATTCTAGATTTTTTATGAAAGCTATTAGACAAACTAATGAAAAAATTAAGTGTTCAGAGCCATTTAAAAATTTGTTCACTCAAGGAATGGTTTGTCATGAAACTTATAAAGATCCAAAAGGTAATTGGCTCAGCCCGGATGAAATTGAAAAAGTTTCCGAAAAAAAAGCTATTAAAAAGATTGATAAAACTGAAGTTAAAATAGGTCCTTCTGAGTCGATGTCAAAATCAAAAAAAAATACTGTTGACCCAGAAACAATGATTAAACAATATGGAGCAGACTCTGTCAGATGGTTTATTTTATCAGATAGTCCACCTGAGAAAGATATTCAATGGTCCGATGCGGGTGTAGTCTCCTCTAGTAAATTTCTACAAAAAATTTGGAATTTAAATCAATCAATAATTAATAAAAAGGAAACAACTGTAGATGAAAAAACACAAAATGCGTTTGAAGATAAAATAGATTTATATGTTTATAAAATTGATAAAGCGATAAAAAATTTTCAATTTAATGTTGCTATAGCAAATTTTTATGAAATTTACAGATATTTTAATGAAAAAATAAAAAAGGAGATAAGTAATGAATCTTTTACATTAAGCATGATAAAGATTATGAAATTAATGGTGCCTTTTACCCCTCACATAGCTTATGAATGTTTGGCTAATTTAAAATGCAAAGATCTTAATAAATGGCCAAAAATTGATAAAAATATAATTGAAAGTACTAAAATAAAAATGGTTGTTCAAATAAACGGTAAAACTAGAGATGTGTTAGATGTTAAAAGAAATTTAGAGAAGTCAGAAATAGATGATTTAGTTAAAAATTCGGTTAAAGCAAAAAAATACATAGTTGGTAACAATATTATTAAAACGATTTTTGTTAAAAATAAAATTATAAATTACATAGTAAAAATTAATGAATAAAATAATGACAAAATTAGTGATGCTAATATCAATTTTAATATTATCATCCTGTGGTTACAAAGTTCTGGATAATTCGAAATTAAAAAATTTTAATTTAAAAGAAGTTAGAACTTATGGAGATAAAAGAGCAAATTTTGCAATTAAAAACAGCTTAATTATTGGTAAAATTCAGGGTGTTGAAAATAATTTGATTATGGAAATAACTACAAAAAAAAATAAAAGCATAAAAGAAAAGAATATCAAAAATGAAATTACAAAATACGAAATATCACTAAGCTCTGAGGTAAAATTAGACTTTTTGGAAATAAATAAACAAGAAATATTCAGAATTACTTCTGCGGGAGATTATTCGGTTGCGGAAAAATATTCTAATACCTTAAAAAACGAAAAAAGGCTACTAGAGAATTTAACGAGTGATATTTCAAATAAAATTCAAAATGAGATTAATTTGATAATAAATGATTTATAAAAGTTACATTTTAGAGCAACATTTCGAAACAATCGAAAAATTTAGATTATTCTTATTCTATGGAGAAAATCACGGATTAAAAAAAGATTTTAAAGAGCAGTTGAAATTACAATTTAAAGATGAAGAAATTCTCAATTTATTTCAAGATGAAATATTAAAAGATCAAAATATTTTATTAAAGGAAATAAAGAATAGGTCGCTATTTGAGTCAAAAAAAATAATTATTGTTAATCAAGTAAACGACAAAATTTTTGATTTAGTAGGCGAATTTTCTAACATTTTACAAGATGAAAGAGTATTTTTGTTCTCAGATTTACTAGATAAGAAGTCAAAAATAAGAAATTTTTTTGAAAAATCAAAAATCTACGGTAGTGTTGCGTGTTATCATGATAACGAGATTTCACTGAAAAAGATAATTACTAAAAGTCTTAGCGAATATCAAGGCCTAACAAATCAAGTCTTAAATCTTATTTTGCAAAATGCTGGACTTGATAGAGATAAAGTCAAAAATGAAATTGAGAAAATTATAAGTTATTTTAGAGATAAAAAAATAGACTTAAATAAATTAGATGCATTGTTAAATGTAAAGACAAATGATGATTTTAACCTTCTAAAAGATGAGGCTATTAAGGGAAATAGAGTAACAACCAATAGGCTTCTAGCTGATACTATTTTTGAGGTAGAAAACAATATTTACTATTTAAATTCAATAAACCAAAGGATTAATAAACTAAATGAAATTGTGAATATGAAAGTTAACGGTTTAAATGATGAAGTTGCAATAACTAATTTAAAGCCGCCAGTGTTTTGGAAAGATAAGCCAATATTAATCGAACAGCTTAAAAAATGGAATAAAGGGAAAATTCTTACCGCTTTAAAAAAAACTTATACAACCGAGTTAGCAATAAAATCTAATTCATCAATAAGAAAAGATTTATTAATAAAGAATTTGATAGTGGATCTTTGCTGTACAGCTAATTCCTCTTAAGCAAATTTGATATAAGTTCAAATTGTTCTAAATTTTTATATAAAATTGTAATTTTTCCTGAATTGTTTTTTTTATTTCGAATAGATACATTTAGACCCAAATTTTCTTGTATCTTATTTTGCTCGCTAATAATGTTGGAGTCTATCTTTATTTGACCAGGCCTCTGTGGCCCTTTTTGATTTCTTACTAACATTTCTACACTTCTAGCGCTTAGATTTTTTTTAACAACCTCCTCGGCTATATTAGTAGCACTAGGTAATCCTATTAAAGGTCTAGCCTGACCTGCAGTTAGATTACCCTCTTCGATCATGCCAATAACGTCAGCAGGCAAAGATAACAATCTTAAGGTATTGCTTATATGACTTCTACTTTTTGACATGAATCTGGCAATTTTTTCATGGTCGTATCCAAATTCATCTGACAATCTTTTGTAGCCTTTTGCTTCTTCGATTACGTTAAGATCATCTCTTTGTATATTTTCTACTATAGCCACCTCGAGTGACTCGTTGTCATCCAAATTTAAAATAATAATTGGAACTTCATGAAGTCCAGCCTTTTGAGCGGCTCGCCATCTTCTTTCGCCAGCAACAATCTCATACTTATTAGGATCAGCTTTATCTGGTCTGACTGCAATAGGCTGAATAATCCCATTTTTCCTTATAGAATTGACTAGTTCCTCTAATTTTTCTTCATTAAAATAAGCTCTTGGTTGAAATTTATTTGGGCTTAAATCACTTGTATTTACTTTGAAAGTTTGATCTTTTTTTACAATCTTGCTTTCTTCTTTTTCTTGTTGATCTCCAAAAAGAGCACTTAAACCTCTACCTAGTCCTTTTTTTTTTGATGAGCTCATGCTGCGCTTTCTACGTCTGGTTTGTTATTACTTAAAAATTCCTCTGCTAACTTGAAATAAGATTTACTACCAGAACAGGATTTATCGTATACCACACAAGGCAAACCGTGGGACGGCGCTTCTGACAATCTCACATTTCTTGGTATCACTGTCTTATATACCTTGTCTTGAAAATGGTTTCTAGCTTCTTTGTCAACTTGAGATGATAATTTGTTTCTTTTGTCAAACATAGTTAATAAAATACCTTTAACTTTCAGCTCTGGATTTAACTTAATTTTTATACGGTCGATAGTTTTTACCAACTGAGTTATTCCTTCCAAAGCAAAAAATTCAGTTTGCAATGGAACTAATATTTCATGCGAGGCTACTAGAGCCATAATAGTCAGCAAACTTAAGGATGGTGGACAATCAATAAATATATTGTCATATTTAGATAATAAACTTTTTTTCTCTTCTAAAATATTTTTTAGTAGGAATGCTCTGTCAGTGTCATTGGCTGTTTCCACCTCTAGTCCTGAAAGATTTACATTTGATCCAATAATATCAAGATTTTTTATTTCTGTTTTTTTAATTGCTTGTTCCAAACTAATTTTTTTTATTAGTAAATTATAAATATTTTTCTCTTCATCGTTATTTGAGCCACCTAGCCCTGTCGTGGCATTTCCTTGTGGATCTAAATCAACAATAAGATTGTTTTGACCCAAAATGGACAATGAAGCTGCTAAATTTATAACCGTGGTAGTTTTTCCAACTCCACCTTTTTGATTTATGACTGCTATGGTAGATTTACTGTCCATTTACTTTACCTCAACTAAAATTATTTTAGAATCATCGTTTGTTATACTATTTTCCATTTTATAACTGTAATTTTTACCTAAAGATACTTTATTAATTTCTAGCTGTGCATTTTTTCCCTTCAAAATGACCATTTTATGAGGTTTTTTAATGTTTTCACGTGAAATTTTTAAAATTTCACCAATTTTCTTAAAAGCTCTGCACACTACAAAATCTGCAATTATCTCTTCATCATATACATTTTTATGTATGGATAAATTCTTCAAACTCAGCTTATTTTTAACTTCATCTAAAAAATTTCTTTTCACAGGTGATTTTTCATACAATTTCACGTGAAACTCAGCATTTTCACTAAATATAGCAATTACTAAACCAGGGAAACCTGCTCCAGAGCCTAAATCTGCAATTTCATTGACATTTTCGTCCTTTAAAAAATTAATTATTTGGGCAGAATCAAGAATATGTCTAAACCATATGCTATTTTCAGTGTTTTTAGAAATTAAATTATAGCGCTTGTTATACTTTAAAAGACAAGTTTTAAATTCTTTAAGCTTTTGTATCGAAGATTTAGAAAATCCAATTTTTTCTTCAAGTATTTCAATTACTTTTAGCTCATCCATTAAGCCGTGGCTCTGTTTCTGGCTTTTTTAACATGTGAAAGGATCAGTATAGCGGCTGCTGGCGTCACTCCGTCTATTCTTAATGCCTGTCCTAATGTGTTAGGTCTAATTTTGTTCAATTTTGACTTAATTTCATTTGATAAACCACTTAAAGAGTCATAATTAAAATCCTCTGGTATAGTAATAGCCTCATCTTTCTTAAAAGAAGCAATATCATGAGACTGACGACTTAAGTACCCCAAGTAGTGTGCGTCTATTTCAACCTGCTTATCTAAAGCCTTATTATTCTCAGGTATTGAAGGGAATATCTGCCTTATTTTTGCCATATTTATATTTCGTTGACCAATTACTTCTAAAGCAGATCTTTTTACTCCATCCATTGCAATTTTAATTGAGAATTTTTTAGCTTCATTTGGAGATAAAAAATTAGTCTTTAAAGCTTTTGTTAATTGAAATAATTTTTTTTCTTTATCTAAAAATATATTTTTTCTTTTGGATTTTAATAAATTAATTTTTATTCCTAAAGGAGAAAGCCTCTGATCTGCGTTATCTGCTCTAAGCGTTAATCTGTACTCAGCTCTTGATGTAAACATACGATATGGTTCGGAAACACCTTTGGTGATCAAATCATCTATCATAACCCCTATGTAGGAGTTTGATCTATTTAATATAAATTCGTCTTCTTTCTTAACTTTTAAAGCTGCATTAATTCCTGCTATTAAACCTTGAGCAGCAGCCTCCTCATAGCCTGTAGTTCCATTTATTTGACCGGCTAAAAAAAGCGATTTAATTTTCTTAGTTTCTAAAGTAACTTTAAGTTCACGTGGATCGATAAAATCATACTCAATAGCATAGCCAGCTCTTTTCATCTTAACATGCTCTAAACCCTTGATTTTAGCGAGTATTTTGAGTTGAATTTCCTCCGGAAGTGAAGTGGAAATCCCATTTGGATAAATAGTATTATCCTCTAGCCCCTCTGGCTCAAGAAAAATTTGGTGACTTCCTTTTTCTTTAAATTTTACAATTTTATCTTCTATGGAAGGACAGTACCTTGGTCCTACACCTTTAATATTACCCGAATACATCGCGCTTCGAGAAATATTTTCTTGTATAATTTTATGAACTTGTTCGTTCGTGTATGTCATTCCACAACTAACTTGTTTATTATTTATTTTTTCTGTCAAAAAAGAGAAATAATGGGGATCTTCGTCTGCAGGCTGCATTTCTAAATCTTCATAATTGATAGTGTCTCCATTTAATCTAGGAGGTGTGCCTGTTTTAAGTCTTCCGATTTGGAGTTTAAATTTTTCTAATTGTTCACTTAACCCTGTAGATGGTTTTTCATCATATCTTCCTGCTGGTGTTTGCTTTTCTCCGATATGAATTAACCCATTCAAAAATGTTCCGGTTGTAAGGATTAACTCTTTACATCTAACCTCTTTTCCACTTTGGCAGATAAAACCAATAATTTTATTTTTATCAAAAAGGAATTTAACAACAGGATCTGCTTTTACCTCTAAATTTTCGTAATTAAGTAAAATTCTCTGCATGTATTCTTTATAAAGAGCTCTATCTGACTGTGTTCTAGGTCCTTGCACAGCAGGACCTCTACTTCTATTTAATAATCTAAATTGAATTCCAGATTTATCTGCTACAACACTCATTACTCCATCTAAAGCATCTATTTCTCTTACAAGATGCCCTTTACCAAGTCCGCCAATGGCTGGATTACATGACATTTCACCAATTGTTTCTATTTTATGGGTAAAAAGTGCAGTATTCACGCCCATTCTGGCGGATGCTGCTGCTGCCTCACATCCAGCGTGGCCACCCCCTATAATGACTACGTCATAACTTTGTTTTTTCATGATGAGAATGTATCGGTCTCAAATGAGAATACAAGAGATATTTTATTTACCTATACAGAAGTCCCTAAAAATAGATCCTAGTATTTCTTCTACATCTACCTTTCCTACTATTGCTCCTAAATGTCTCGTAGCCATTCTTAAATCTTCAGCTGCTAGTTCTAAATCTTTGCTATGTTCTTTACTAAGAAATTTATCTATTTCTTTTAAACATTCATTTAACTTAACTCTATGTCTTTCTCTTGTAATTAAAGTGTTATTATTTGATGAATATTTTTTACTTAATTTTTGTTTAATCAAATTTATTAACTTATCAATGTTTTTATTATTTTTAACTGAAGCTAACACTGTCTCAACATCAAATTTATGATTTTGTTTATCTGAAACATCTGATTTGTTTAAAAGAATTATAGTGTCTTTATTAATTATTTTTTTAATTTCGCTATTTATTTTTTTAGATGAATTATCTATAACAACTATATTTAAGTCTGCTTCCTTTGATTTCCCTAGTGCTAAAGAAATACCTTTTCTTTCAATTTCATTTTTAGCTTCTCTAATACCAGCGGTATCAGCAAGAATAACTGGATATCCGTCTAAATTTAAATACGTTTCTATTACATCTCTAGTCGTACCAGCTTCATCAGAAACTATCGCAACTTCCCTTTTAGAAAATAAGTTTAACAGTGATGATTTGCCTGCATTAACTTCCCCTGTTATAGACACTTTGAACCCATCTCTTATTTTTTCTCCAATTTTATTATCTTCAATAATTTTAGTAATCTCTTTATGAATTTCTTTAATTGTATTGTGAGCATCCATTAATACTTTTTCAGGTAAATCGTCCTCTGCAAAATCAATTTTGGCTTCTATAAAAGCAAGAGATTTTATTATTTTTTCTCTTAATTCATTGTAATAATTTGAAGCATTTCCTTGAATTAGTTTTACTGCTTGTTGTCTTTGTAGTTCTGTTTCGGAGTGAATTAGATCACCTATGCTTTCTGCTTTTACCAGATCGATTTTATCATTTTGAAAAGCTAGTTTAGTAAATTCACCTGGTTCAGCTAATCTACAGTCTTTTTGCTCAGACAGGACTCTCAATAAAGTATTTATGACTGCATTACTTCCATGGATTTGAAGCTCAGCAAGATTTTCACCAGTATAGCTATTTGGCGCGGGAAACCACAATAAAAGAGCCTCTGGATCTATTACAATATCGTTTTTTGGATCATAAAATTTACAAAAATTAACTTCGTTAGACTTAATATTCTTTAATTTAGTTAAATTTTCACAAATTTTTAGCGTTTTTTTTCCAGATATTCGTACAATAGCTATTCCGGAGGGTCCGCGACCTGATGATAGAGCATAGATGTTCATTGAACTATAATGATAAGCCTCTATTAGAGATTATTTTGCTAAATTTTTTTAAAGACTCGTTATTTTTAATATTTTTGACAATTATCTCTTTTAAAGGATCTAAGTATTTATTTTTTTTAAAAAAATTGTGAGTAGCATCAATACCCAAACCCATAATAGTATTTTCTGTTTTTCGACTATTATAAAAATCACTTAAAGCATAACTATTACGTAGTGAAATACCTAATCCTGAGTAATATTTGATAATCTCTTTTAGTTTTTTAATATCTCTAAGAACTAAATTAAAGCCTTGACCTGCTACAGGATGAATGGTGTGAAGTCCTTCTCCTAAAATTAAAACATTATCTTTATAATATTGCCTCTTTAAGCCAAGTGATATTGGGTAAGACTGCACATTATTCAGAGTAATATTCTTTTTGGTTTTGAATATTTCTAATATCTTATTTTTAACTAAATTATTAATTTTTTTTGAATTATTTGTGTAAAAGGTTTTTTTTAAACTCCAAACAAACGAAAAGTAATTGTTTGAAAAAGGGAGAATAGCTAATGGACCTTCTTTTAAAAAAAATTGACTAGTATTCACAATTTTAAACTTATGCTTAACATATCCTGTAACAGCTATCTCTTTATAATTTTTCTTAATAGCTCTTGCTTTTATTATCTTTTCATAAATACCCGACTCTCCTCCCAAACAAAGAATAATTAATTCATAATTTTTAAGTTCGTTTAAGTTTTTTACATTTTTTTGAATTAACCTAATTTTTTTCTTTGATATTTCTTTTAGTAAGGCACTTTTGATCTTGTCATTCTCAAAAACATACATAAGATTTGAATTCTTTTCATATAGATTTAAGAAATTTATATTTTCCTTGGTTGTTTCATAAAAAAGCTCTATGTTTTTTGAAGGCCAGAATAACTCATTATCAATATTAGTGATATTTTCTTTTATGAACTTGAAATTCGTATCTGATATAGCAGTTGTTCTCTTATCAAGTTTTTTTAACCCCTTTTTAGTTATTAAATTTACCTCTATTCCTGGAACTTGACATAACGCTATAGCAGTCATTAAGCCTGAAAGACCATCACCAACAATGCATATTCTCTGTTTATTCATATAAAAATTTTTAACACTTTCATAAAAATGATAAAAAGTACGTAAAACGATTCGAAATGAATACAAACTTTTTAAATAGTTTAACAAATTTTTTGAAAAAGCGAACCTTTGAATTATTGGGATTAATCCTCATTTTGACTAGTGTCGCATTAGCGATAGCCTTTACGAGCTATTCTCCAGAAGATCCCTCTTTTATATATGGCGATAAAAACTTTGAAATTCAAAATTTATTAGGTATCTACGGAAGTAGTGTAGCTGATTTTTTGCTTCAAAGTTTTGGTCTAATCTCTTTTTTATTACTCCTTAACTTTTTGTTTTGGGGTCTAGAGCTAATTATAAAAAAAAAATTAAAAAGAATAATATTAAAGTTGTTTTTAGTAGTTGCGTATTTAACTCTGGGAACTGTTTTTGTTTATCTTTCTTTCAATAATTCTTTTTGGTTAATTGATAACGGTAACTCTGGCTTCGTTGGAGAACTAACTTATAATTTTCTATATACAAGAGCGCCTTGGATAGATAATGCTTATTCAATATATGCATTACTTTTATTAACTTTAATTTTTTTTTTATTTTCTGCAGATATTAGTTTTAAAGGATTGTTATCTTGGATTATTTTGCTTTTCAAAAAAAAATCAACTGAAAATGTTCAAACTGATTTCAATCCTATAAATGTTGAAGAAAAATCTGAAATAAACGTCAAACCTCAACAATCTCTATTATTTGATAGCGAAATAAATGTTCAAAAGGAAACCAGTGTCTCAAAAATTAAGTATAAGTTACCTGAGATCAATTATTTAGAAAAAAATATAACTAAATCAACTTCTGCAGATATAAATAAAAATCTTCCTGATGCTAAATTTATTGAAAAAATTCTGCTAGATTTTGGCATTGATGGAAAAATAAAAACTATTAATAATGGGCCGGTAGTTAGTTTGTATGAATTTGAGCCAGCTCCAGGAATAAAAGTTTCCAAAATCATAAACATATCAGAAGATTTAGCTCGAAATACAAGTTCAACTTCTGCAAGAGTATCTGTTATCCCTGGAAAAAACACAGTTGGAATAGAAATTCCAAATGAGGAAAGAGAAAACGTCGGCTTAAGAGAAATAATTTCTAACGAAAGGTTTCAAAAAAAAGATATTAAACTTCCAATAGCTCTTGGAAAGAGTATTTCAGGAATACCCATAGTGGGTGATTTGACATCAATGCCTCATCTTCTAATTGCTGGTACAACTGGTTCAGGAAAATCCATATGCATTAACACGATAATTGTTTCTTTGCTTTATAAACTTAGTCCGGATCTCTGTAAATTTATTTTAATTGATCCTAAAATGCTAGAACTTTCTACTTACGAAGATATTCCACATTTATTAACTCCAGTTATTACAGATGCTAAAAAAGCAACTTCAGCTCTTTCTTGGACGGTTAAGGAAATGAACAGTAGATACAAACTAATGAGCAAAGTAGGAGTGAGAAATATAGACGGTTATAATGCTAAACATAAACTTAAAATGCCTTACATAGTGGTAGTCGTTGATGAAATGTCTGACTTAATGCTAGTAGCAGGTAAAGAGATTGAAAATTATATTCAAAAATTATCTCAGATGGCTAGAGCAGCTGGAATTCATATTATAATGGCAACCCAAAGACCTAGCGTAGATGTCATCACTGGAACAATAAAAGCAAATTTTCCAACCAGAATATCTTTTCAAGTAAGTTCTAAAATTGATAGCAGAACTATACTTGGCGAACAAGGTGCAGAACAATTATTGGGGAAAGGGGACATGTTATTTATGTCATCAGCTAATAGAATAATAAGAATTCATGGGCCATACATTTCAGAACAAGAAATAGAGAAGATAGTCTCTTCTCTTAGAGCTCAAGGAGAGCCTGATTATATGGAGGAAATTACATCTCAAGAGACTACAGTAAGCTCTTTTGCCCCTAATACAGAAGGCGATGAAGATGAACTCTTTAATCAAGCTGTAGAAATTATTAAAAGTGAGGGAAAAGCATCTACAAGTTTCCTACAGAGAAAACTACAAATTGGTTATAATAGAGCAGCTAGAATAATTGATATGATGGAAGAAAAAGGTATTGTCAGTAAAGCAAATCATGTTGGCAAACGTGAAGTTCTTTAAAAAAATATTCTTAGCTTCAGTTTTCATTTTATTAACATCAAATCTCTATGCTAATGATAAAAACCAAATAATTAGTCGATTAACTAATCTTAATTCTTTAGAATTTACTTTCGATCAATTAACTAATAAAAAAACTGAAAAGGGAAGTTGTCTTTTAAAGTTTCCAGGTAAATTACGATGTGAATATTTTGATGATAAAGAAAAGGAATTAATTATAAATAACAAAAAACTAGCAATAATTCAGAAAAAGTATAAAAAGACTTATTATTATTCTATATCAAAATCTCCATTCTTAAGTATTCTTTATAAAGATAAACTTTTAGAAATTGTTAAATCTGGAAAATTACAATCTACTGATAAAATAATTAAACTTATTTATATTGATGATAATGAGATAACAGTTTTTTTTGATAAAAAAACTTTAGATTTAAAAGGTTGGCAAATTATTGATCAATACAACAATAATATAAATTTCTCTCTAAATATTGTTGCTAAAAATGATGTTTTTAAAAAAGGTACTTTTAATGTGCCTGAAGTTAATTAAGCTACAAAATCAATTTCTTCTTCTTTAAAAATTCCAAATCCTTTAGATTTGTAATTTTGTAAAGCGTGTTTATGATCCAAGCTACAAGTATGAACCCACATTCTTTCTGGATTTTTTCTAGATGCACTTGCAATAGCATGATTTACAAGTGTTGATCCAAGCTTTAAGCCCCTAAATTCTTTCAATATTCCTAGATTAATTAATTCTACTTCGTTAGAAATTGGATGGTATTCTTGCTCATAATATCCAACAAGATCTTCACCTTTTTTCAAGATATGTGTCTCTAAATTTTTATTAGTAACATATTTCACCCATTCACTATCAGACCATAGCAATCTATCTCTCCAATAATGATCTATTCCTATTTGCTTATAAAAAAATCTGTTTAAATGAAAATTATCTTTATCATCTAAAATAATTTTAAAATTTTCTGGAAGCTTTAAATCAATTGTTTTTGAAAAATCTTTAATTTCTAAAAAATATCTTTTTACTCTAGACGTCATTAACTAACCATCTTTCCAATCTTTTCACCTGCAAAAATGTGAAAGTGCAAGTGAGGGACTTCTTGTCCTCCATCACTACCAATATTTGTTAAGGCTCTGTAGCCCTTGTCTTTAGAACCTACTAAATTTGCAACGTGAGTAATTGCTTTATTAAGCTCTACAATCTCTTTTTCAGAAGCCTTGTTATTAAAATCGTCAAGATCTACATACTCACCTTTAGGGATGACTAAAACATGTACTTTTTTTTGGGGATTGATATCGTTAAAAGCTAAAACATAATCGTTTTCATAAACTTTCTTACAGGGAATTTCTCCTCTGAGGATTTTTGCAAATATATTGTTTTTGTCGTAACTCATTTTTGTCTTTTCTTAAGTTCACACATCACGTCTTCAATCTTTATATTATTAGCCTCCAAGTAAACCATCAAATGATAAATAACATCGGCTGCTTCGTGAATTTGATTAGAGTTTTGCTCTACAGATTCGATTAACTCGCTGATTTCTTCCTTTACTTTCGAAACACTTAAACTTTTATCTTTAAGAAGTTTATTCGTATACGAATCATTTGAAGAAGAAGTTTTTCTATCTCTAATAATCTTGATTAATTGTTCTAAATTTTCAAACATGTTATAATCTTACCGGAACATTTTTTGATTTTAAATATTCTTTTGTTTCTTTAATAGTAAATTCTCCATAGTGAAAAATAGAAGCTGCCAAAACAGCACTAGCTCCTCCAGTTTTAATTGCCTCATATAAATGTTCTAGATTTCCAGCTCCCCCAGAAGCTATTACTGGAATACTAACAGTTTTAGTAATTAAATTAAGTAACTTCAAATCATAACCACTTTTAGTTCCGTCTTTATCCATAGAAGTGAGTAGAATTTCTCCAGCTCCATTATCTGCAGCTTTTTTTGAAAATTCAATTGCATCTATACCAGTTTTTTCTCTTCCTCCATGAGTGAATATTTCCCATTTTCCCTCTGACACTTTCTTTGCGTCAACAGCTACTACGATACATTGAGAGCCAAATTGTTTAGATGCTTCCTTAACAAAATTAATATCTTTAACAGCTGCTGTATTAATAGAAACTTTATCAGCGCCAGCTAACAGTAAATCTCTTATATTGTCTGTAGTTCTAATTCCACCTCCTACGGTCAAAGGTACAAAACATTTTTCTGCAGTCTTATTTACAACATCTATGATAGTGTTCCGATTTTCGTTGCTCGCAGTTATGTCAAGAAAACAAATTTCATCTGCTCCCCCTTTATCATAAATACTCGCTTGCTCTACTGGATCACCAGCATCTTTTAGATCTAAGAAGTTTATGCCTTTAACAACTCTTCCATTTTTTACATCTAAACAAGGTATTATTCTGTTCTTAAGCATCTAATTCCTTTGCAAGTTCATTTAACTTTATATCACCATCATATATTGCTTTTCCAACTATTATACCTTCAATATTTTTGTCCCTTAAATATTTTGCTTTTTTAATATCATCTATAGAAGAAACTCCTCCAGATATAACAACTGGACATTTAGATATTTCAGAGATTTTTACCGTTTCTTTAAAATTAGGACTTGTCTTCATCCCGTCTTTGCCAATGTCAGTGTATATAATGCGGCTAACACCAAAACCGTTAACTTCTTTAAGAAAATCTAAAGTTTTAATACTTAAATTTTCTTTCCATCCTGAAACGGATAGATTGCCATCCTTTTCATCTAATCCTAAAGCAATTTTATTTTTAAACTTCTCACACGCTTCTTGCAGAAAATCTTTATGCTTAATTGCAGCACTACCTAAAATTACTTTATCTACACCAGTATCAATATATCTTTTAATACTATCGAAGGTTCTAACTCCTCCACCTACTTCGATTTTTAAATCATATTTACTAACTATTTTTTGAATAATATCCAGATTAATTGTCCTGCCTGTTAAAGCGCCGTCAAGATCAACAATGTGTAAATTTTTGAAACCAAAATCCTTATATTTACCAGCTTGATCTATTGGTAAGATTTCGTATTCAGTTTTATTTTTAAAATCACCTTTAGTTAACCTGACACATTTCTTGTCTTTAATATCTATTGCAGGAAATATTTTCATTTTAAACTGGGCTCATGTTGCACTATTAATAGTCAACAATTGCGGCATTCATTAAATTTAAATAGAGCCTTTTGTTGAG
>Ga0315315_10002575_pt1 | contig 16623 bp, 13 predicted proteins | sample M140m3416metaG_FD_203699 | JGI IMG/M metagenome (GOLD analysis project Ga0315315, IMG submission 203699) | Ammonia-oxidizing marine archaeal communities from Monterey Bay, California, United States - M1 40m 3416 | ecosystem: Environmental > Aquatic > Marine > Intertidal zone | place: USA... | reverse complement strand
CGATCATCACGCCGATCTAAAAGGTCCAACTGCTCCAGCAATGCGTCTCGACGTCGACGCAGTTCTGAGCCGTGAATTCCATAAAGCGCTCCTTGGCAGGCAATGTTTTCATCGACTGACAATTTCATATCGAGACTTGGAGATTGAAACACAATTCCAATTTGCTCGCGTACACGCAATGGCTGGCTGGCACTGTCGAAGCCACCGACAAGAACTTGACCTTGCTGAATCGGTAGAAGCGTGCACAGAAGGCGGAAGAGAGTTGTCTTACCACTGCCGTTGGGACCCAGCAGCGCAAAAACCCGCCCAGGGCGGATATCAATATCAACACCACGGAGGGCGTGATGCTCACCGTAGTGATGATGCAAGCTCCGCACAGTGCAAACAGGTTGCGGCTCAAGCAATCCGCTGTCGCTCACCAGAGCACTCACCAGAATAGACGCAATGTGACAACAGCCAACACTGCAGGAAGGACGAGCAAAGATGATCGCAACAATTTACGTGCAGTCTGGTCATCAGGAGAATTTGCGAACCGGATCGAAGCAAGCAACATTGGCCAAGCGGAAGCAATCACGGCGATCGAACCTACGATCGCACCACTGATGCCCAAGGGTAACCAACAAAGTGTGACTCCCATCCCAATCAATACCGCTGAACCAACGATACTTTGCCAGCCCGCGCTTCGCCCGGTTGGTTCCTCTGTGGTTGTCATTTTGAATCCCGCCTCTTGATACTGGCGCCGGTACATCCAGGCAATCGCCATGAAGTGCGGGTACTGCCAAGCAACCAGAACGCCCACCAACAACCAACCCGTCCAATCGGTTAGTTGACCGCCTGTCGCGGTGTAACCAATCAAAACTGGAATGGCCCCTGCGATGGCACCCACAGTCGTATTCCAAGCGGTGCGAACCTTCATGGGCGTGTAAACCAGCACATACAACAGCCATGTGGCAACCCCGACGGCGGCAGGGGTTGGGCCGAAGAAAGTAGCGAGGATTGCGGTGCCGACACCCCCGAGAGCCGCAGCGAAAATGACAGCGGGCATGGGTGACATTCGACCGGACGAAATTGGCCGATTTGCAGTTCGGGTCATTCGCGAATCAATCACGCGTTCCCAAATCTGATTGCTCGCACCGGCACTACCAGCGATCGCAGCAGTGCCCAGCAATAACCAAAACAGACTACCTGCAGCAACGAGCCCGGAAGCTCCAATCATTGCCGTAGCACACGTCGTCACAAGAATCATGACGACAATACGAGGTTTCGTGAGCTGTAGAAAATCGGACAACAGAAGCGATACCGCTGAGCGAATCTTGCCAGAATCGCTGCCATTGACGGTGGAATTCGAACCGCCCTGCCCTTCCCCCTTGTTTGACACAACCCCGGTGCTTGCCTTGGATTCCGTTGGTGACAAATCTATCGATCCTCTACCTTCCTGCGCCGGCGTCTCCCCGGAGCGCGCTGCGGTGCGCACCGTTGTCGCCGTTTCAGCTGAAAGTAGGTCCGTTGCCATGGTTTTGTGAGAGCCGCCTAGGCGGTAACTGGTTCAAGTAACAATTCGTCTGTTTTTTGTTCGTTCTTCGGTGAAGATTTGGTAACCGTCTGTTCGGTAACTGACTGTTTGGTCAGCCTATTGCAGCAATACCGCACTCTCAGCAATCGAACACAAAGCACGACCGAGAGAGCCAAAATCAGTGAGCCCGTTGCTACATGCGAGGTCACGATGATCGAATCGGAAAAACCTTTGGCACGGACCAAGAATCCGGCCGAACCCGGCACCCAAGCCAAAATAGCCGGCCACCCGTAATTCACCACCCATGTTCCCACGCCCAACGCGATCTGAACAGCCACCAATCCTATCAACAATCCTGCTGGCCGCGACAGCGTCAAATCGCCGCAGCGTCGGATCCTGAGCCAAGCCAAACCTGTGAAAAACCACAGCAAAAATGCCACGATCACGTGAGTGGCGACAATCATCGCAAAAACGCCGGGCGCAGCGTTGGGTTGCACATGGCGGAGTTGTGCCCCCAAAACCAACTGCAGATAGCTCATCACAGGGATCAGCGCGAACAGCACGATCAGGCCAGCACCAACGTGAATCGAGTTTTTACGGCTCAAATACTCATTCCAACGACGACTCGTGATCACCGCAGTCGCGGCGCAAAGGGCAAAAAATGCAGGCCCAAAACAGCCGTGAATCATCGCCAACGTACGATCCCCGAGAACTACTCGCATCCCGCCAAGAAGCCCTTGGGTAATGACAGCAACGAGCAGACCGATGGCCAGGACGAACACCCATCGTCGTGACTCTTTGAAATAAGCTGAGATGACGATTGCGATCGCAACCAAACCAACAACAGCACCCAACAGACGATGCCCGTGTTCAATGAACAAATCAAATGGCCCCAACAACCACGTTTTGTAAGGATACAAAAAGAGGTTGTAGCCATACGTTCCTGGCCAATCTGGAACAGCCATCCCGGCATCGTAGGTTGTGACCAAGCCACCGACCCATATGAGCGGCCAGACCAGACACACCAGTAGTACGCACAAACGATGGACGAGTTGCCCTGAGCTTTTCTGCTCGATGAGAGTAGATTCGGAAGCCATATTTCGCTCAACGACCTTGATTGCTGTTCCGACGAAATAAGTGTTCAGCAGCCATCCCGCCGATGACGCAGCCAGTGCCCCAGAACAAGGCGGACGCAACCATCCCGGTAAACCCGGTGAGTGACATGACGCCGTAACCTAATGCCAACCCAAGGATTGCACCGCTGGAGCGATAAAACTGTTTTGTCCGCTGTGGTTGATCTGTCATCAATTATCCGATGTTGGAACCCTGACGGCCCGGTCTCCTACACTTTACTGTGACGTCGAGAGTTGCTGCACATATCTTACGAGATCCCAAACTTGCTCGGTCGTCAATCCTTTTCCACTTGGTTCACTGACGACTTCGACAGCCGGCATCGGCGTACCAGCGATTCCCTGCGTGATACGTCGATACAGCGATGCTGAATCGCCTCCGCCATGAAAAACACCATCGCGAAGTGTCCGGGGAGCGATCGTTCGGGGTCGTAATGCTCCTGCATCCCTGAACGGCTTCATCGCTGCGCGATCATCGGGTGTCAAGCCAATGCGTGTGGTGTATTCCTTGGTCCAATCATCGTAGTCGAGTGTCGGAAGGCTTCCATCGCCCTCTGGCCCATGGCAACCGGCACAGTTGGCAATCTTGCCATGGAAAAATTCATTGCCCCTGGCGACAGAAGCTGCCAGTTGCTCGCCGGTGAGTTCTGTGAACACCGGGACGTCAACCTGATACTTTTCTGCCTCTGCCCAATCTTTATGAACACGGTCCATTACCTCTTGCACGACTTCGCCACCCTCCGTGTCGTCCCGACTGCTCAGAACCAAGTCCGCTGTTGGAGAGGTCTCACCGTAGTCCAGTTCATCGATAGCCGCTGCAGTCACCCTGCGTTCGACCTCTCCCCGCGTTGACAGAAAGACAACGTAATCAACCAAGGCGTCAAGATCTTCAGGGTCGAGCAATGCAAACGACGGCATGGCCGTCCCAGGGATGCCTTCTGTTAGCAGTTCGCGTATGTCGCGGCGTGTCGGTTTCTGGCCACGCTCCGTAGACTTCCACTTGAACACGCCGTGTCGAAAGTCACGAGGGTAGGGATTCTGAAAGACACTTGCAGGCCCCGCGCCGCTCCCCTCCAACGCATGACAAGTGACGCAGTGCTCACGGAACAAACCTAGGTGAGTTCCATCTTTTTCGCTGCTCACTGGCCCGCTTGAACGAACCAGATTCCGCTCATCGGCCACTGCGTTCTCTGCTGCAGTTGTATCTGGCCAGCGCGGTTCGTCAGGTGTTCCGTATAACTCCTCAACAACGCGATTTGTGTCCTGACTAGCTAATTCGGTGGACGTCGAACGTGTCTTCGCTAACGCTAACGAAAAAACTTCGTTGGGCTGAAAGGTCTCTATTCGGGAGTCGCACCCGACGAAGAAACAAACAACGGTTAGAAATGATGCAATACGCACAGATACTGCCAAGAAAGAAACTACCAATGAAATCACGAGGCGAACAATCCAACTTCTATTGAACCGTGAAGACTCCTGCACCGCAAACGCTACCCATTGTCGCACCCGCGGCAACGCGCGTCTTTGCGGTCGCCCCGCTGAAGGGGTTTCGCGGCGTCACCGAGAATGCCGGTACCATGCGTGATTGCCGCATATTTACGCAATAACATGCATCAAAGCTTTGGCGACCGGCACACCGCAACCAGGAAAACGACCACCCAGATGGTGAATCGGACCGAAGAGAATTCCGTGGTGCGTTCGGTTTGTGCCGATTTGGAAAGCTGGAGGGCTGGCAACGCAGTGAAAATTACCAACTGACGACACTATTGCCCGCTGCCCCGAAAAGCTCTGGTGAAAAGTTTTTCACCAGAAGCTGGAAACACTCGCCGCGGAAGTCGCCGACGATTTGGACTAAAAGCCAGTCAACATCAATCAGCACTCAGGGCATCTTCTGGGATCACCACGGTGCCAAGATCATTCATGCCCGGCTTGACGTCTACCTTGAATCGACTGCGACTCCACTCTTCAGATTTTCCGTTGATCTCGACTTCCTTGATACCACCAGCCTCGTGGTAAACGCGGAAAACAAGCTCCTCACCGGCTGGCAAACCTTTGATCGTTAGGTCACCGTTTTCGTCGCTGACTGCGGCGAAAGGATGATCCAAAACAACGACATAAGATTTCATCCAAGGATGAATGTTGCAGTCCACAGGAATCGGAGCGGGCTCATTTTCCTCGAGAGCGACGGTTTTTTCCTGACCTGCCGGGATGGTGAAGTTCTGCTGCTTGTTGTTGAAAAACCCAAGGTTAGCATTATGACCAACCGAATCAGGATTGGTGACTTTAAGAGTGTCACCGGTTTGGGCAATGACGATGTGTGGCTCGAAACGGCAAGCGTCATTTGCCAATGTCAGCGTCTTGTTCGCAGCTGGAACGGCATCCAGCTTGGAGCCGCCACGGCCGGTGTAAACGTAAACAACAACGTTCTTAACGCCCTTGTTTTTCGGATTCACCAACAATCGCTCGTTCATGAGTTTGGATTTTCCGCAGAACTGAACATCTTTGTTGACGTCGATGGCACTTGGGGCCGGTGCATCACCACCATATTCAAAGTGGATCTTAAGGTCACCTGTCTCTGCCATTACTGGTATGGAGGGAATCAGCAGCAACGCGACAGCGGATAGCATCAAAATCTTCAACGGTGTCTCTCCTCTGGAGGGATCAGATGGGCTTTACATTTGGTCGGGTCAGTACTCAACCACGACTTCCAGTGTAACCGACGAAATCAGCGGCACACGCATCAAATCGCCCGTGGCAAAAATGAGCTTGAGCAGTGGGTTTCCATGCCGAAGAGGAAGAGTGGCGACCGAAAAGGCATTGAAAACCCTCGATCGCCACCCGTTTAATTAGTCTTTCGCGAGGAAAGCGCTGCCCAAGTGGTGGGGTGGTGGGATGGGCAGCAGAACAACAATCCTCGGCAGGACGTTGAAAATTGTATTGCTTAGCGGAAGATTGTCTACCGCTATCAGACTTTAAGACGAACTTTAAAACCGCTCCCTCGGTTGGCCGGGTGTCGGCTGTCGAAGCATGGCGTCAGCCCTTAAATTGCTGCTTGTATTCGATTTGCATGCAAAAGTTGCCCGCTAAATTTAGGTAGTCGCGATGAAGGTTTTGGTGGTTGGAAATGGTGGACGTGAGCATGCCTTGGCGTGGAAGCTTGGCCAAAGCCCAAAAGTGGACAAGGTATTTGTAGCGCCCGGCAATGCTGGAACGGCCCAAGACGCAGAAAACGTCGACTTGGCCGCAACGGATATCCCCGGTCTTATCCAATTCGCCAAGGAACAGTCGATCGATCTCACGGTGATTGGGCCAGAAGCCCCTCTCGTCGCAGGACTCGCCGATGCCATGGATGCTGAGGGTCTGAAAGTCTTTGGCCCTTCACAAGCGGCTGCAGAGCTAGAAGGGAGCAAAGTCTTCTGCAAAAACCTGCTTCATACCGCAAATATTCCAACGGCAAGCTACCAGACATTTAGAAACGGTGAAGATGCCGAGCGTTACATCAAGGATCGCTATGCCGAACCTAATGAACCGGTTCATGTCGTGGTCAAAGCTGACGGTCTGGCCGCAGGCAAAGGTGTGATTGTATGCGACACGCGTGAAGAAGCACTCGAAGCAATCGACAGGATCGCATCGCGACGAGAATTCGGCGAAGCCGGCAAGGAACTGATCATTGAGGAAAAGCTGATCGGCCCGGAGGCAAGCGTTCTAGCCATCACTGATGGCGAAACGATCTTGACGTTGCCAGCCGCCCAAGACCACAAGCCAGCCCACGATGGTGATACTGGTCCCAACACAGGCGGCATGGGAGCCTATTGCCCAACGCCTGTTGTAGACGAAGACTTGATGACGAAGATTGAAGCTGATGTGCTCGTACCAGTCGTTCATGCAATGAAACGTGCCCGCCGACCATTCAAGGGGATTCTCTACGCCGGTTTGATGCTCACCCCTGCTGGCCCCAAAGTTCTTGAGTTCAACGTCCGATTTGGTGACCCCGAATGCCAGCCGCTCTTAATGAGGCTTAAATCAGATTTGTTCGAGGTATTGGAAGCTGCCGCTGACGGTCGCTTAGGAGAAATTGGCCCACTGGAATGGGATGAGCGGCCCTGTACCTGCGTTGTGATGGCTAGCGAAGGCTACCCAGGCGATTATGACAAAGGCCGCGAAATCAGCGGGCTGGCCAACGCAGATGCACTGGAAGATGTCAAAGTCTTTCATGCGGGAACAGAGCTCAGCGAGGGTCAGGTCGTGACTAACGGTGGCCGTGTCCTCGGCGTCACCGCCATGGGAAACACTATCAGTCAGGCAAAGCTGAATGCCTATTCTGGCGTCAAAGAGATCCGTTGGCGTGGAGCTTGGTGCCGGAAAGACATCAGCGATAAAGCACTAGCGAGTAGCTAGCCTGCATCAAGCGTGATTGAAGACGCCGCGTGTCTGCTTAAGTACGTTTCTGCTTAGGTACGTTTCTGCTTAGGTACGTTGAAGCGAAAGGATACGACGATGGCCGTCTAGGTCCTTAATGAAACGCAGGTCACCGAACGCAGAATTTGCGAGAGCTAACGCTTGGCAGGCATCAGCGATCATCGGGCTCAGCTCGATAATCAAACGCCCGCCAATGTTCAGTCTATCCGGAACCTGCTCGAGCAACCGAGCGATCACCTCTGTACCATCAGGCCCTGAAACCAAAGCCCCCCGAGGTTCAAAGTCTCTCACCGTAGGTGACAATTCTTTGTATTCCGCCTCACTAACATAGGGTGGATTGCTACAAATCACGTCAAAACGTTCTGGTTGTTCTACTGCCGACAACAGATCACTCTGTATGAACTCAATACGATCGGCTACCTCAAGTTTCTGTGCATTCCATGCCGCAATTTTCAACGCGGCCTCACTGATGTCCACCGCTGTCACTACCGCGTTCGCACAACTTTGGGCGACACTAATAGCGATGACTCCTGACCCAGTTCCCACATCAATGACTTGGAGGGGGCGATCCAATGAAAACTGCTTTGCACAGTCAAGAGTTTCGACGACGAGGTGTTCCGTTTCTGGTCGTGGAATCAGCGTCGCATCACTGACTCGAAATCGGGAGGAATAGAATTCCCTGTAGCCGACCAATTGTGCGACCGGCATGCCCTCTCCTCGGCGTCGCACCATCTCACGAAAAGCCACGCGTTGCTCCTCGTCCGGTTCCTCGGCAAAAGCGGTGTAGAGTTCGATTCTTTCGCACTCCCGAGCATGGGCAAGCAGGACCTCGGCATCAAGACGTGGCGATTCACTTCCTTTGCGTTTAAAAAATTCAGTTGTCCAATCCAGTAAACGCAGCACGGTCCAGGGCTGGTCTTGACTCTCGGACATTTTCTTTCCCTCATTCAAACGTGCAGCGGGGGGGTCGCTTTTGACATTTGAAGAGCAACTCCGTTTCAGGTAGCCAGCTTGTTCAGTCGATCATGTCACCGCGAAGTTGATCACGGTCATACTCAATCAAAGCATCGGTTACCGGTGTAAGATCGCCGGCAATCACCTGATCCAACTTATAAAGCGTCAGGTTGATTCTGTGGTCAGTCAAACGGTTTTGAGGAAAATTATAAGTGCGAATTCGCTGGCTACGATCGCCCGATCCAATCAAACCTTTTCTTTGCTCTGCCTGCTTGGCAGCCTCTTCCTCGCGTTTCTTTTCATAGATCCTGGCTTTCAGGACACGTAAGGCTTTGGCCAAATTTTTGTGCTGACTCTTCTCGTCCTGACACTGCACAACGATCCCGGTTTCGTGGTGAGTCAGGCGGATCGCGGACTCTGTTTTATTGACGTGCTGTCCGCCCGGACCTGAAGCACCAAATTTATCAACTCGGTAGTCATCCGACTTCAACTCGACCTCGACATCCTCGGGTTCCGGCATCACTGCAACCGTTGCCGCGGAGGTATGAACCCTTCCCTGCGTCTCCGTTTCTGGCACGCGTTGCACACGATGCCCACCAGACTCGTACTGCAAATCACGATAGACCCCCTCACCCTCGAGAGTCAGAGTTACTTCCTTGAAACCACCCATCTCAGTTGCACTCGCATCCATCACCTCTGTCTTCCACCCGCGTTGCTCAGCGTAGCGGCGATACATTTCGTACAAATCACGAGCGAATAGTGCCGCCTCGTCACCCCCGGTTCCGGCACGGACTTCCATGACACAGCGTGTTCGGTGACTGTCATCACCTCCTACTGTGAGTGAAAGCAAATCTTCCCAGATTTCTTCCCTCTGCCCGCGCAAAGTTTCCATTTCACCTTCGGCCATTTCCCGCTCTTCAGCATCCTCTGCTGCTTCGGCCATTTCTTTGCAGTCATGAATCTCGTCGGTAAGCCGCTTGAATTCACGATACTTATTAGCAAGCTTGGCCAGCCCACCATGCTCACGTGCAGTAGCACTCATCCTCGCGCCGTTCCCCAAAACTTCAGGGTCGGACATATCACGCTCCAACTGCTCAAAGCGAGACAGTTTGTCTTCCAGCGTGTCGCGTATTGATCCACTCATGGTGTTTTTTTCATGCGATAGAGAGCGCTCGTGATCACATCAGCCTCGATTTCGAGACCTCCGATTTCGATCCACCATCCAATTGGTAAATCGATCATGGATTTTGATCACACACTTCGAATACTTCTAAAAAAACAGCCGCGACGGTCGCTGTTGCGATACCCGCGCGGCTGTGATCGTGCTTCGTGCCAATAGCAGTAAGTTACTTCTTGCCCTTGGAGGCAAGACTGCCGTAAGTACCTGCTGCAAACTTCTTCTGGAACTTATCAATACGTCCAGCCGTATCAACGTACTTCAGCTTTCCGGTGTAGAAAGGGTGACATTCATTACAAATGTCGATCTTCAACTCGGGCCGAACGCTGCGAGTCTGGAAACTGTTGCCGCAACCGCAGGTAACAGTCGTGTCTTGGTAATTTGGATGAATGCCGTCTTTCATGGCGTCTTTCAGATGGTTTGAGGTAGTTGGCGCTGGCTTTCGTACAGAGCCAATGAGCCCCGCATCGTATGGTAAATACCCCATTTTGTTCAAGGCCTTTGAGGCGGAAAGCGGGATTCAGCCCCTCGATTTGCCGCAATAGCCCACTACGCTGCCCCATTTGTGGGCCAAGGATCCTCGTCCTGCTTGCACTCTGCCCCTTCATCAGGCGAAACGAAGCGAATTGGGTACGCCTCCAAGAAAGACAGGGCTAGATGCCGGGGGTGCGGCACAACGAGCAGGAATGGCCCTACCAATGACGTTCAGATCGCGGAATTCTGCCAATTCAACTCATCAGCTACAGGGTGGCAACGACGCTGCGGGTGATTCACTCGCCCAGTTACTTGTCTTTTACGGGTTGAACTCCAGTCTGCTGCGCGACTGATTCTGCACAGCTCGATTGGCCAGAATGCTCTCTAGACGCTAGCGATCCGAATCTCTCGAAGAGTCTGTGTCCCTCAAAGAGTGTGCAGAATCACCGGCTTGGGCAGAATTGTCTATTTCACCAACTCGTGCAGGTTTACTCTCGGGCATGAGCACTGCGGCTAGAAAATCATAAGCCTTCTCGAGAGCACTCCGATCCATTGCTGCCTGCATGTGCCCCGCATTTGCGATGCTGTAAAACTCGGTCTTCACCCCAGCCGACTTCAATGCAAAAAAGCATGCCTTGGTCCATGCCTCCGGAACAAGTGCGTCCGCGGAACCGTTGAAAAAGAAAAGTGGTGCATCCCCTGCATCAATAAACGCAGCTGTGGATGCAGCGAGGAACAATTCCTTTTTACTGGTCAAATCCCCACCCATCCAAAACTCGGCCCAGCGTCCATTGTCTGGAAACCAGCGAAAATCTGTTGGAGCTCCGCCCGCAGCTGCTACCTGAATCCGTGTATCGATATTTCCGTTCGCGATGCTCGGTGGTTTGCCTGTCGTCGCCAACAAAGAAACCAAATGACCACCAGCCGAATATCCAATAGCTCCGAGGCGATCAGGATCCACTTTGTATTGAGAAGCATTTTTGCGAATCCATCGGACAGCCATCCGACAGTCATCAATTTGAGCTGGGAACTTATGCTGGGGAGCCAGCCGATAGTCGATTGCAAAACAAACAAATCCACGCTCGGCGAGCTCATTTGCGTAAGCTCTCAACTGTCTGCGATTTCCGCTTCGCCACGCTCCACCATGCACAACCAACACGGCTGGATGTTTTCCGTCTGCGTTCGGTATGAAAGCATCAAGCAGCAGCTTGCGATCGCCTACCGTCGAATACGTTATTTTTTCCCTGATTTCAAATGAAGGCTCACCACGTGCTACCCCGGCAAACATCAACAAACAACAGAAAGCCATCGCGCGTAGGATCATTTCTAGAACTCTTGCCTGAGTAGTGAAACACTTCATCACAACTTTGTAAATATATTCTATGACAGCCAGCAAACTCTCCCTGTGTCGATCTGTAACCAACACTAAAGAAGCTCAGAAAGTCACAAGATCAGAAATGTACTTTGGCAATTCCAAACGGGCTACTTTTTCTAAACTCCCATCGCTGGCAATTTCATACCCCAACAGAGATTCACCCTCGAAGCAGCTCACCAGCAAGTACCGCCCATCGGGTGAAAGTGACATGCCCCAAGGGACTCCCTCGGTCTCAGTTAACCCCAACAAGTTGAGCGTCCCATCTTCTTGCACCCGGTACCCCGCAAGTTGATCAAAGTTCTGACGACGTCCACGAATTGCCGAAAAGAGGAACTTGGCATCAGGTGTGATCACAAGATCAGAAGCTGACAGACCTTCTTTTGATTGACTGCGGGGAAGCACATCACAGAGTTGCTTGAATGCAAGTTGGCCGGTCGATTTTTGGTCGTACACTGAGACACCCACATGTTGTTCATTGCTGAAGTAAACAATCGGCAACAAAGGATGGTAGGCAATGTGCCGTGGTCCTGTGCCTTCCGGTGGCCCTGCGTTCTTGGGTGTCATCGCCAAGACCTGACCGGTCTCACTGTTGAAGGTGTATTGAAATAACGCATTGGTCTGCTTCACGTAGGGAACGTACAGAAAGCGGTTATTTGGTGAGGTCAAGATACAGTGTGCATTTTTGCGACCTTCATCGACCGTTACAACATGTTCACCGATCGAACCATCCGGCTTTAATCGATAAACATCAAGCTGCCCCTCGTGATAATTTGACCCCAACAGAAACATTCCCGTTTTATCGACACTCATGTACGCATACCCGTGTTTGAGGGCTACGGCGTTCACGCTTTCATAAGTACCTGATTCATGCAAGCGAACCATTGCGCCGGGAGTGATACTCTTCGCACCAACCCACTGAGTTTTTGATGGTGCAACGTACAGAACCGCCTTTTTCGGATGCCGACAAACAGTGGCTCCTGCAAAACCAAGCGGTACCCGTTCAGACAATTTAAACTCGCAACCAGCCTGCCCTACTTCCGCCCCGATGACAAGCAATTCCTGAGTTGATCGACTCGGGGCGTAAACGTGAAATGAATCCTCCGCAGCAATTGGGTCAGCCCCAATCACAATCACCCAGATAAAAAAAGTCGCCAACAGATAGCACATGCAATGCTTGTTCATTTCCCAGATTTCCAGACAGTGGGTTGGACCAACGTTATCGAGCAAACACATGGACAAAATTCTACAACAATCTCGGCCAACCTAGTGCCATTCGGAAATCCCCTTCTTCAAATGAAGCACACTGGGAAAAATTCGATTTTGAAGAACCGCTTTCCACCACTTAGATTCTTTGTGACCAAGCTCACCCGAATGCATAAGTGCCCCATACCTGAGACGATATGATTTAAGCCAGCAGGGCAACAAACAGCGAAACCAAAACAAAGAAGCGATTCCCTGTGACAGCAAACTTCCAAGATACTTTCAGCACGGGCAACCATGCAACAATTTAAATACAAAACCGCCGTGAGCATTTTGCTAATCTGCGTCACAAGTGTGTTTGCAAATCGCTCGGTGCACGCTGACAACGAGAGCACGTTCGACGCCGTTGCCCCCGTTCTCATTCGCCACTGCTTGCAATGCCACCAAAGCAGTGAGCCCGGTGGAGGCCTGAAGTTAACAACTGCAGAGACCTTTGCTGCGGGTGGCGATAGCAGCCCCCCCACAAACAACAGTGCTCTCACAGCAAGCCTCTTATGGGATCGCATCTCAAGTGGTGAAATGCCGCCAGAATCAACATTGTCTGATGTGGAGCTAGCAAGCATCAAAGCGTGGATAAAAGATGGGACACCGTGGCAGGATCGCACACTACATCTGTTTGACATAACCACCGATCAAAGAGCAGGAGCAGATTGGTGGTCGCTGCAACCGCTGAAGCAGCCCACGATTCCCCAGGATTTCCATAACGAACCGAATCCAATCGATGCATTCATCAAAGCTAAGCTACAAAGCAGCGGACTTGCGCTTTCACCTGCAGCTGATCCCGGCACACTGTTTCGTCGACTGTCATTGCATCTACATGGAATGAATCCCTCTCAGAAAAATCACGTCGACCTAACTGCTTTCAACCACCGCTACAACGAACACGTTAAAAACTTCCTCGACTCGCCTAAATACGGAGAACGCTGGGCAAGGCACTGGCTGGACCTCGCTCGCTTCGGTGAAAGCAACGGATTTGAACGTGACAAGGCTCGCCCTGACGCTTGGCGTTATCGCGACTGGGTCATCAAAGCGTTTAACGACAACATGCCCTACGATGAGTTTTGTCGAATGCAGATTGCAGGTGATTGCCTTCCCAAAGCAGGAACTGATGGAATGATTGCCACAGGATTCCTTGTTGCGGGAGCTTACGACGATGTAGGGCAAAGCCAGCAAAGCGCTGCCATGCGAGCAGTCGTCCGCCAGGATGAATTAGAAGATTATGTAGGGACCGTTAGCCAAGCTTTTCTCGGCCTGACGACAAATTGCGCCCGTTGCCACGACCATAAGTTCGATCCCATTCTGCAATCTGAGTACTACGCTCTATGCGCAGCATTGGATGGTGTGAAACCCGGACGACGGAATGTTACACCCGCTGCTGCCATTGCAGAGGCAGAAAAGGAAACCAGCAATCTCGAGCGTCAAATAAACACAACAACCACACGTCTGAATGAACTGGAAAACACCATCCGACAAGAGTTGAGCAACAAACTCTCAAAACGACTCAAGCATCAAACGGTCGTCCTGCAGCCCGTCGCCCACTGGGACTTCGAACAGGACTTCAACGACAAGCTGGGAACACTTCACGGTAAAGCAGAAGGCGGAGCAGCTTTAAAAGATGGAAAACTCGTCTTGGATGGCAAACAGGCTCATGTTCTAACCGAGGCATTGAAACACCCTATTCAGGCAAAGACGCTGGTCGCAATTGTTTACCTTCAGAATCTTGAACAAGGAGGAGGTGCAGCAATCTCCTTGCTCTCAGATGCTCCCAAGCGTTTCGATGCCATCGTGTTTGGTGAACGCCAAGCGGGGAAGTGGATTGCGGGAAGTGAACATTTTGCGCGCACTACGGATGTATCAGCACCGGCAGAATCGCAGGAAAACAATTCTCGACAGCCCATTCATATGGCAATCAGCTACTCAGCAGATGGCTTCATTTCCCTCTACCGAAACGGCAAGGCTTACGGCGCGACCTACAAGAGAGACAATCCAATTTACTATCCTGAAAAAACGAGGATTGGATTTGGAATTCGTTTGCTACCCATTGGTGGAAACCGAATGATAACCGGACAGATCGAAGAGGCAAGCCTTTATGACCGCGCCCTCACTGCAGAAGAAATCAAAAGTCTGGCGGTGGGCCATGACTTCATTCGCAATGAAGAAATTGCAAGGATGATTCCAGAGGAACAGCACGCCTTACGCCAGCGGCTTCGAGCGGAACGAAATCGGTTGTTAAAGAAAAACATCCAAGTACGCAAGCAGTTCGCCTACGCTGTTCAGCCCAGGCAGCCCCAACCGACGCACCGACTCATTCGCGGCAACACAACTACACCAGCAGAGCTTGTGATGCCGGCAGGAATCGCAAGTATTCAGGGGGTCAATCCATTCTTTGAACTGCCAGCCGATGCGACTGACACAGAACGACGAAAGAAGTTGGCTGAATGGATCACAAATAAAAAAAACCCCCTCTTTTCGCGAGTCATTGTGAATCGTATTTGGCAACACCATTTCGGTGCGGGAATCGTACGTACCCCTAGCGATTTTGGGTTCACCGGTGGCAAACCCTCCCACCCAGAACTACTGGATTTTCTAGCCAATCACTTGATCAACTCGGGATGGAACCTGAAGGAATTGCATCGACTCATCGTAACATCCAAAACATGGAAACAGGCTGTCATCGAAAACACCCTCGGCAACCAAATCGACGTCGGAAATCATCTACTGTGGCGTGGCAACCGTAGCCGTCTGGATGCAGAATCGATTCGCGACTCGATATTGCAGATGGCCGGACAATTGAACGAATCGGGCGGAGGGCCCTCCTATCAGGACTTCCGAACATTCAATTTCAACAGCCAGTTTTACGAAGTACTTGATCGTGAGGGGGCACAATACAATCGTCGCACGATCTATCGCATGATCATTCGTTCGGGGCGACATCGTTTGCTTGATGCATTCGATTGTCCCGATCCCTCAGCGACGGCACCAAAACGAAGCCGCACTACAACTCCATTGCAATCACTGTCATTATTGAATCACCCATTCACTATTCGCATGTCGGGTCATTTCGCAAACCGAGTGCGGAACGAAATGGGACAGCATGCGCCTGATCAAGTGACTCGTGCAGTTCAATTGGCGTGGTTTCGATCACCAACCCTTGAGGAACGGGAAACTTTTACGACTTTCGTGAAAGAGCATGACCTCGAAGCACTTTGCCGAGCCCTCATAAATAGCAACGAGTTTCTTTATGTCGACTGAAACCAAACTGAATCGTCGGTCGTGGCTATCGTTCGCATCCAGTGGTGTGGGCAGCCTTGCCTTGACTGATTTACTGAACCGAGAATCACATCTTCACGCTGCTGACGTTCCACCTGAAGCATCAGATCCTGCACCACACCATGCCCCGCGGGCCAAGCGGGTGATTCACATTTGCATGTTTGGTGGGCTCAGCCAGGTTGACTCCTTTGACCACAAACCGGAACTCTCAAAGTTGCATGGCAAGTCACTTGCAAGTGAAGAGAAACCGGATGTGTTTTTTGGCAAAGTTGGCTTGCTGAGAAAGAGCGATTGGAACTTCAAACAACGTGGGCAGAGTGGACTCTGGATATCTGACCTGTTCCCACATCTGGGTGGGGTTGCCGACGAGTTGACCGTGGTCAACTCAATGTACGCCGAAACTTCCAATCACACCCCCGCCACATTTCAGGAAAACACCGGCTTTCGACTCAATGGCTTTCCTACTTTTGGTGCGTGGATGTCCTATGGCATGGGAAGCGAGACAGACGAACTGCCGTCCTACCTCGTAATTCCCGATACAAGAGGTCTCCCGGCAGGCGGATCCATCAACTGGAGCAACGGGTTTCTGCCTGCTCGACATCAGGGTGTGATCATGCGTAGCAAAGGCAAACCTGTCGACGACCTGTTTCCACCCAAAAGCATCTCTGCTGATCTCGACGTTGACACACGCCGCTTGCTGAATGAACTCAATCGCAGGCATTTCAGCACTCGCAACACCGACGACGAACTCGCTGCCAGAATCGGAAGCTACGGTTTGGCCGCAAAGATGCAAATGGCTGTACCAGAAGTTACCGACCTGAGTAAAGAAACAGCTGCAACACAGCAACTTTATGGTCTTGGTAATTCAGAAACCGAGGACTTTGGACGTAGTTGCCTGCTAGCGCGCCGACTGTTGGAAAAAGGAGTGCGATTCGTCCAACTCTATTCTGGGGGTGCATTCGGTTCCCCCAGAATCAATTGGGATGGACACGAAAACATGAAGCAGAACCATGGACGAGAAGCGGGTCGGGCAGACAAGCCTTTAGCAGGT